>OHHU01000802.1_pt1 | contig 16804 bp, 8 predicted proteins | sample 1568151 | NCBI WGS metagenome assembly OHHU01 (sample SAMEA3879572, study PRJEB24766) | human gut metagenome | biome: human-associated habitat; feature: feces | place: USA | collected 1985/1987 | reverse complement strand
AGACAGACTCGCGGTTCATTTAAGCATCCATGCCCGCCCTGAACTCCGGGCACACTGTAGGTTATGTCCGTTACCCAACGCTCATCAGGAGCATCCGGATTGAACTGTCGCTGGAGCCTGTTGGGTGACACGATACTGGCCTCGCCTTTACGTGCCCGCGGGCTTCGGTATCCGACCTGAGCCTTTATTCCGACACGTTTCATCAGTCTCCAGACTCTGTTTACTCCGCACTGTTGCCCGCTGTCACGCAGATCCAGATGGATTTTGCGATAACCATAGACGCATCCCGATTCCAGCCAGAACTGTTTAATCTGTCCTGTCAGTCTCAGGTCTGCCTGATGGCGTTGTGAATGCGGCTGCTGAAGCCAGGCGTAAAAACCACTGGGATGAACATCCAGCACCCGACAGAGCAGGTGAACAGGCCAGCAACAGGAGTTGTCACGGATAAAGGCGTACCTCAGTCGGACAGCTTTGCGAAGTACGGCTTTTTTTAATATGTCCCGTTCGTCGGTAATCCGTTTCAGCTCTTTCTGGAGACGGCGGATCTCGGCCTGAGCATCTGACTGTTCTTTATTAGTGGAAGAATCCGGACCGTACTTCTTTATCCAGGCATAAAGGCTGTGGGTGGTGATATCGAGACGTGTTGCAACGCTGGCAACAGAATAACCGCGATCAACAACCTGTTTGACTGCTTCAGTTTTAAACTCTTCGGGATAACGCTTACCGCTCATGGGCACCTCTCTTTAAGCCATCTTAAATGACTCTGAGGTGTCTGTTAAACCCGTGGCGATTCAATTTGCTCATACGCTCCTCAGTTACAGATCTGGTGTCTAACTATTGGGGCGCACTTCAGTTGAAAAGGTGGGCACCTACGTTACCAATACTGGCTTAATGGCTACATACGGCAGTCGGTTTACGCTTACCTCCGTTAACGCTTACCTTTAATCTGCTGAATTTCGAATTGTTCAGGAGTAATAGTCCAAAGTATCGGGAATTTTCCAGACAATCCTGATAATACGCTTATGAACATTACAACACGCTCATGCGGAACCTGGATGGGGGAAGGAACGGTGAAGCTGTTAGCGAATGACCGGCGTTTGTATAAACGCCGGTCATGATGAATGATATTTCAGAATATACCTCGGGCTAAAATACCGGGACAGAGATCAGGCATGATTAATCTGCAGCATTTTTAATAACAGAAGTACTGAGCTTACTTTACCTTTGATGATGGAATAGTTATTTCCGTCGGTACTCATTTTTCCCTGAAATAATGTCACGGATGTTTCTTCCTGCTGATCCTGCAGGCGCAGTCGTAAGGTCATATTTTTTAATGAGCTGAGATCCGGGTGGCAAGGGGTATTTGCTGTCAGATACTGGGCGACTGAGTCTGATATGGCGCGTATACAGCCCGTTTTCGTACAGGGTGGCCTCTGTTATGGTGTCAGTGACCAGCATGTGGGAGACAATGCTGTATTCTTTTTTAAAGCACCCACCAGAAACGGTGATTGTAATGATAATGGTCTTCTCGATCGAGATGTAAATACCCGTTTCGTTATACTGTCCGTATCGGAACCATGAGAACTCAGTTGCATTCCAGCCATGATCCAGAATATGTGCATTTTTTTGCCTGATAGTTTCTTTTTTTATTCGCTCATGTTTAAGGCATAACAGGCAGATAAATAATGTCAGAAAAAGAAAGCTAATAATGAGAGCAAGAGCGATATAGTCTGTCACAGGGTAATACATATTCTCTCCGGTAGAAGAAGGGCCGCAAACGCGGCCCGGGCTGTTATCAGAAAGAGTAACGGAAGTTGGCGTTGATCGCGTTATCCACGTTGTATTTACCAAATGCCGATTTCTCAAACTCAAGACCGAAGCGAAGATTATCGCGAATTTCGGCGTTGAGACCAACATTCATGAGCATACGACCGTCTTTTTCACCTTTGATACGTTTCTCACCGGACGCATCACGCAGTACGGTTTCACCGTTGGCAAACAGGTCAAACTGGTAGCCAAGGCCGGCGCGGGCTGTGACTTTCCAGTCCTTACCTGAGAAGGATTTACCCACATCAACACCGGTACGCCCAATCAGCGGATTAAAGTCCTTATCCTTCATGGTGAGGTTCATTCCCTGGTCCTTCCAGGAGAACTGTTTCCCGGATACAGCACCGTAAACAAGTTCCGCCTGCGGCTCAATCCATGCAGAGTCAGTTACATGGTAACGGTAACCGACTTCCGCACCGGCATACCAGGAGTGGGAGCTGTAGTCTCTGGTGCCAAGGCCGGCGAAAGTTGCGGTATACTCGTTGTCATGGTGAACGTACTTACCGATGAGGTCGATATATGCTCCGGACTCAAACATGGCAGAGGCATAGAGACCGGCACCCACAGACTTCGTTTCACCACTGAAGGCATCACTGCCTGCATGGCTGTCGGTATAGGTCATGGTCACCCCGGTGAAGAGGTCAAGGCCATCGAGTTCATGTTTGTTATCCGCACCGACCTGAACGTGGGTGTAGTTGTCACTGAATCCACCGCCGGCAGACCCGGTTCCGCTCATGATTCGGGCCCATGCACCGGACTCACCGTTAATGTCACGCAGATCACCCATACGTTTGTTAAGGTTGTTGACCTCAGCAAGGAAGGCTTTATAGCCGCCTGACATCAGTAATGTTGCCTTTTTAGCCGCATCGGCGTTGGCCACAGATTTATAGCCGATCAGAGTCCATGTTGCTTTGTCTGTATCGTTCTTTTGCTCGATAACCGGTGTTACATCACTGAAGCCAATACTCCGAGTCGTAGCTTTAAAGACATCTACTGCAGTTCCTTTTGGTGCGCTGACCAGATCGATATTCAGTCCGTTGCTGTTTCCATTTTTCTCAATGAAGTCGACTAACAGAAGGTTGTTTTTACCAGACAACGACTTATTGACAACAAGCTGATCTGCTTGGGCCAGATTTGCACGCAGCACAAATGCACTGTCATCTATAGTAAGGTTGTCCACTGTAAGGGTTGTAAACTTCCCATTGTCACCAGTAAAACGCACCATACTGTCTTTTGTTTCTAGACGATTAATTGATGACTGGCTATTTAGATGCCAGATCGCATTATTCATGCTAACTGTAGCTTTGGGGGCTGTTATTGCGCCTCGATAGGCGGTATCAAAGCCATACAAAAGAGTCTCTGCCCATGCCTGATAAGCAGACGATATAGTCGGTGTTTCAGTTTCAGGCTGTCCCAGGGTAATGGTTGCTGCATCATCAGCATAAATATTTCCGGTGACAGATGCCATATTTCTGGCAATGAAATTTGCATTTCCACCACTCAGCCTGAATCCATCAGCAGCGTAGTGGAGACCCGGCGTTACAGCTTTACTATTCTGTTCAGGGATTCCCATCATAGTCAGTTCACCGGAGATATCAATACCTTTTGTTGTGAACATGGAATTTTGTGCTATAACTTTTGCTCCTTTATCTATACTTATAGGAGTATTATCCAGAAAGGTTGCACCATTAAGTGTAACTACAGCTTGATCACCTATGGCTATTTGGCTGTTATGTGCAGTGATGCCACCTGTAAATTTAGTTTCTCCTATGGATAGATTAGTACTGATAGTTTGTTTGAAGTCAAAACCATTATTAGTAATATTTTTCCCTGCAAGATTATCAATGTAAGCATTTTTATCGCCGATTGTGATAGCTGATTTATTTGCTGATATATTTCCTTCAACATTGGCATTGCGTGATATTGAAAAGTCAGCATTGTTCAGGTGTAATGTATCAAATTTAAACACCCCGGTTTTCCAGTCAGGCTGATCAAATGAGGTCTGCTGATTATTACTTTTGTAATCAGAATTGAACTTTTTATTATATGAACTCTCTGTTTCTTTCAAAACGGTGACCCAGTCCGTTCCACAAAGAAATACCAGGGAGCAATGATTCGCTGTGCTTCTGAATATTGCATGCTCTGTTGCATGGCCTTGCATGGTAAGACTTGCATTACTGACTTCAACATCATTTTTTGTGTTGACACTACCATCCAGAATTAATTTTGCATTAGTTTTCTTATCCTGAGAATTAATATTGTGCGTTAGTTTTATATTGCCATTTATGTTCCCATGATATATGTAGGAGTCTTCGTTATTGATTGCCAGAACGGCTTCTTTCGTTGTATCTGAGTTAGTTATTGTTGTTCCATCGTCAGTGGCGGCAATTCTAGTAAAAGTCTGATTGTGTCCATTTAAATCTAGCGTGCCACCACGTTTAGTAAAAAATATCCCCGCATATTGATCATTGCCAAGGGAATTATCTTTATTTAGTATTACCTTACCATTTCCGCTTGCAAGGTATATATTGTTAAATGTTCCTTCTTCATTAAGAATAACATTTCCTTCACCTATCTTTATATTTGCCCCCTGTTTTTTTTGAACATTCAGAGTACCGGGGCCTATTTTGTGTAAAACATCATCACTGGAATACAATGCATTCCAGTTTACAATGCTTTCTTTTCCGATATCAATTCCTGCTCCTTTAAATGTAAATCCCTGACCGTTTATGTTATATTCATGGCCTTCGTCAAAGATAATACCACCGCTACCAAAATCCAAATTATCCTTAAACAGGACATTTCCCCCATTTGTGAACACAATATCTTTGTCTTTAGTTATTTTTTCTTGAGTACCAGTGGTATCTGCATTGTTTTGGTGTAATGTTATATCTGTGTTTTTAATGGTTACATTATTGCCATTCAGATTTATTTTATGGCTATAGGTATCTTTTAACTTACTAACCAGTTTATCATTGTATTTTGTTATCCATGTCAGTTGGTCACCATTAACGCTGGCAATACCATGGGTTGTTCCGACTAATACCCATTTTTCTAGTTTGTTATCATATAAGTATGCTCCAGAGCCGCTGTCTCCGAATATTTCAAGATTACGAAATGTTTTATCATTTTTATAAATCATCATGCCGTATGAGTCCCATTGGGTGACCTCAAATAGACTAGCACTTAACAGATCATGGCTATATGCTGAATTTGTTGAGATTTTGGATTCACCATTAATAAATGATGTTCCTCCAGAGCCAGCACGAAAACCTATGATTTTTTTTGAACCGTCAGAAGTGACTATACCGTAGCGTTCTAATGCATCAGAATATGTTGTAGGGTTGGTCTCTGCCGGGGTGGCACCTACTGTTTCCACAACAAATTTATTTAACCTCTGAATCTCAAAATCATTGGAATTTCTTCTGTCAACAACCTTGTAAGAAGACTGAGCGTAAACCTGAGTTTCTGCGGCCTGAGGGTTCTTTTTGTTATGTGCAACAGTAACACTATAAGAACCTCCTATTGCGGTAGCTGCGCCACTCGCTGCTGCACCAGAAAAATCCGGAATTGAGAGATTATGGAAAGAGAATTTATCTCCGTTTTTTAAAGTGATTGTTACGTCTGTTGCTCCGGGCTGGAAAATACCTTTATTTTGTGCAAGATCAAGATAGTCTCTCGCCCATACATTTGATATATCAATATTTGCTGCATTTACTGTACCTGCAACAGCCAGAGACAACATTGTTGCTACAAGTTTTCGGTTTGTTTTACCAGAAACTCTTTTCGCTAATTCAGAAACAGCAATGAGTCCGCCAGTGGCAGCGCTATATTTAAGGGAGTATATTTTATTCATATATTCTCTCAACTCATTTATTGAATGAACAAAGTATTAAGAATTAAAATTATTAGTAACAGTTGGTTACTAACAGCTTGCTAAAAGTAACAGTTCTATATTGTAAATATGTGACAATGTTCTCATTAATGATGAGAGATTATGTGAATCAATACTAATTGATCGTTTTTTGATCGTTTTTTGTTTTTTTTTTGCCCAATATGGGGAGGGGTAATGTTTAATATTTCGATATGATCGAATATCTGTTCGCATGGAACATCGTTCAGTGATTCACGACGAATTAGCGATCGACCACGATGCGATTTTGCAGTGTGCCGAAGAAGTTCTCCATCACTGCGTTATTCAGACCGTTTCCTTTGTGCGGCATATTTTGTGCTACTCCATGGGGCTTTAACTTTGCCTATAGCCTGCCATTCGATATTGCCAACCCTGATCCGTATGTAGCTACGGGGCATCCTCCGGGCCGGGCACTGGCAATGCATCGTGCACCATCGTATTAACAATCTCCATTACCGGACTTTATGACAGGCGCAGGAGAAAATCTCCCGGTTAAACTGAACGGAGAACCAGCGACAGGTACCTCTTTTTACCCTGTAGCAAGTACTCTATAACATACTCCCCCATTTTTCGTTGGCCTTCATTGCAGCAAAGTTCCGGCTCAGGATATTGGGCGCAGATCATCCTCTCAGGAATTTGCCAGACGGTGCTGAGACGACGCTTACTTGTAAGGTTAGTTTTCAGACGGACAATGAAATGAGGATATGCGATAAATTTCAGTCAAAGATCCATAAAACAGACATAATGTTATTCAGTGGTGAACAGTCCATTCCGGAGACGGAATATCTTGTTAAGGCTGTATATTATACTGGCTGTAAACAATACTGGCTGTAAACAACATGGCCACCAAGGACCATGTTGTTTACAGCATACCCTTGTTGCAAAAGCATCCCCGTCAGAACAGCACTGAGTAGTTCAGACCAAAGGTTCGGCCCCGGCCTTTGTAGTCGTACAGTGAAGCAGGGCCGTAACCCGAGCTGTAGTACAGAGGTGCACGCTGTCCCCAGACAGTGGTATAGTCACGGTCGAAGAGGTTCTCAACGCTGAAGCTGAGTGTTCCCACCGGAAGCTGCCAACTACTGATAAAATCGACGGTAGTGTAACCATTAATATCGTTACCCTCTGCATCGCTTACGTCGAAAGAAGTGGTGCTCTGTACACGCAGACTCCACGGTTCCGGCGCCCAGTTAATGTAAGCTGTCGCTTTCGATGGACTTGATTCCTTCACGTCATATTTTTGCCATTGACCGTTCACTTTCGACTCGGTTTTCAGCACATTGAAGTTCACACCGGTACTCCAGTCAGTATCCGGGATCAGGTAGTCCACCGCACCTTCCACGCCGTAAATACGGCGCCTGTCGTCCTTCACACTGATGGTCAGATCTTTATTCCTTTCCACGCTCTTATTGGAAAGCGAGTAATATGCCGCGATTTGAGTCCGCAGGTTGTCACCGATAAAGCGCCAGCCCAGTTCATAAGAATCGACTTTCACGCCTTCCAGCTTACTGTCGCTGACGTTCACGCTCTTTGTCAGGGGAAGATGGCCGTTCACTGCTGCCCCATAGATGCCGCGACCATAATATTTCCCCGGATCCGGCAATGCCACCCCCTGGGAAAAATTGAACCATGCCTGCTGACGTTCGGTGATGTGCATCAGCAGACCAGCATTGAACAGAAAGTTTTCGTAATCTACCGAACCACCAGGAATGGCGTCGGCAGATATCGCCTTCCCGGCAGCAATCTTCTGTTGCTGCGTGTAGTCGATGAAATCATCTACCCTGTTCTCAGTATACTGATAGCGTACGCCACCGCTGACGGTAAAAATATCATTAATGTCATAGCTGGATTGCAGGAAGGCCGCCAGATTGGTGATGTCATATGACGGATAGCGCCCGGTGGTGTAAATCTTATGGTTGTTCAGCCCTCCGGAAGCACTTGCCTGAGCCAGATCGAAGAACATCTGGTTGGAGGTAAAGCGCTCATGCTCAGCATCCAGCCCCCAGGTGATTTGCCAGCCGTCCATCAGTTGGCTGTTCAGAGTCAGTTTCATGCCGTACTGGTCGGTATCCTGCTGTGACGAGGAGAAAGCCGTCGCCTGTTTATTCGCATTTACCGTCGGGAACGGGTAGTACCGCAACGACTCATCGCGGTAGTAAACCTGACCGACCAGTTCCTGTCCCAGGAAATCACTGTCAGAGTACTGCAGGCTGATCAAATGCCGCTCAGTGCCGGGAATGCGGTCAGAATTCAGCCCCTTACTGACGTATGGTGTGCTGCTCCCGCTGATGGCGGAAAAGCCTTTCCCGAGATTAAGCCCGTAATTGTCGTCTCCCTGACTTTTATAGTACTGCGTTATCAGTTGAAGCTGCCGGGATTCATCGATGTTCAGCGTACCGGTTCCCATGATGTCCAGCCGATTGGAGTGCTGCAGGCCGGTCTGGGTGTTATCAAGCAGGGTGGCATCGCCGTTACCGTCAAACCAGCCGCCAAATTTCTGATATGCCACGGAAAGACGTCCGGAGATATGGTCATTTCCGCCGGAGACAGCACCGGCAATGCGCTCATCGTGATCTTTACTGCTGTTAAAGCCACTTTTTGTGCCAGCCTCAAACTCCATCATGGTTTCCGGCTGACCTTTTTTGGTCACGATGTTGATCAACCCTCCGGTACTCCCGCCACCGTACAGGGCCGTCGCGCCGGAGATCACTTCAATATGGTCGATATTAAAAGGATCGACAGAGTCCAGTTGTCGGCTGTCGGAACGTGAAGAGTTGAGGCGCACACCGTCAATCAGGACAACCAGTGGACGGCCACGCATGTTCATACCGTAGTTGGTTCGACTCTGGCTGCTGACATCAAGGCCGGGGATTAACTGAGCCAGTGCGTCTTTCAGCTCTTTACCGCCCTGAATCTGCTGCTCCAGTTCGGCATTTTCGATAACCCAGGTGGTTTGCGCCATCTCCGCTACAGTTCGATTGCTGCGGCTGGCAGACACTATGATCTCATTATCATCGTTTTGCTGGGCGACAGCTGGTGACAGCACGACAAGAAGCAGCGGACCAAGAGCCCGGGGCATATACTTTTTGCGCATCATCGTTATTCCTGAATATTTGCTGTATAGTGAGTTAAAGAAGCAGCCTCCGGCTGCGGTTTTTTCCGGCTGCCGCTGCGCCACTGAATCAGTGCGGGCGGCATACTGAGATCGAATAAATCACGCCCCAGTACGCGATTAAGAATACGTGCAGATCGCCAGGCCATCAGGCTGAGCTGGGGTTCGGCGATGCCATGAGTTTGCATGCTGGCGTTGACCGCAAAGATGTTATTTTCTTTCGGGCCACTCCATTCCAGAGTGAAGTCATCACGCACTTTAAAGGTGTTCTTATCGTGCATGGTGATCAAGGGCATCAGTGAGGGAAGTATTTGTGGCAATGCAGAACGGTAACCTGTGGCGAAAATCACCACATCACTTTCCAGGCTCTCTCTGCCCTGATCCAGATGATGTTCCATCAATAACCTCCAGCCCGGACCACTACTTTCCAGAGTTGTTACCGAGCGACTGGGTAGCAGACGGATATTTCTTGGTTTTCTCAGAACTTCAAAACGGTGGTACAACTCACGATAAATGGTCAGTAAAGAATCGGCAGTGATGCCATCCGATGTCATTTTCTGCTCATCCAGTAACTGATGGCGAATATCTTCCTTCAGTCCGGAGAAGCCTGAAATATATTCAGGTGTAAAATACTCATCAGCAAAAGCAGCCTCATCCAGTGCGTTAAAATTATTACGCCGTGAGACCCAGTTTATTTCCGCCGCTTCTCCCCATTCCCCGCGTAATGCATTAAGGAACAGGTCTGCACCACTCTGTCCTCCACCAACCACAGTTATCCGTTTTCCACTCAGGTCCGGCCGACGAAGATTCATTTCACTGGCATGGAAACAGGATTGTGTCACATGCTTCACACAGGGTGGTAAATAAGGTTGTTTTCCTGTACCAAGGCAGATATTGCGGGCAAAATATTCTCCCCGACTGGTCTGAACCAGAAACAATCGACTTTTTTTGTCGAAATCAATATTTTCAACGGTATGACTGAAATACAGGTTATTCATATCTTCAGCAGCCCAGCGGAGATAGTCAGAAAACTCTTCACGGGATACTGTACGTAGTCTGCTTGTAAGGAAGCGATAGAACTTTTTGTGCTTCACCAGATAGTTAACAAAGCTGTAGGGATTTGTAGGTGCAACTGCACTGACCAGATCTTTCAGAAAGACAGTCTGCATATGACAATCCGGTACCAGCATACCCGGATGCCAGGAAAAATGAGGATGTTCGTCAAAGAAGAGACAGTTCAGTTCTTCGATCTGATGTGACAATGCAGCAATACTGAGATTAAATGGCCCTGTCCCGACACCAATAAAATCGACACTTTTTTTCATGATTCATATTCCTGAGTTACCAGCCACAGCGGATTTTGCAGATTCTCAAGGTAATTCGGCAGCATGCGACTGCCGCCATCCTGGTCCGGCCAGGTCAGTTTTACCGGGTTCAGCACCACGCGAATGATTTGTGGCCTGAAGAGTGAGAAAAGCGCAAAACGCTCTGACATTTGTGGATGTTTGTTCATGTAATCACTCAACACTGCTGCCAGCAGTTGATAAAATCGCCTTTCAGGTACGCCAAGACGAACCATCAGTGGCGAAATAAAACGCAGTACTGTCACGAAGTGACCCGTCTGCAAATCATGGATTAAGTAGTCCGCACTCAGACGGGATGTGACATCACGCACCTCCTGAGGCAAAGAGTCCATTTCGGGAAACGCTTCTTTCACCAGCCGCATATCGCCCTGGAAGTCTTTCAGCAGAACACGCTGTGGTACCCCCTCTTTCATGGCGAGCGTTATATTTTGTCCGTGTGCAATAAGCGCGACACCGTAGCGGCAAAGCAGGTGATACAGCGGAACCACAACCACCCGGAACAATTGCGTAAGCCAGGTTTCAGCGTCCAGTCCGGAGCGGTCGATATATGCGCCTGCCAGCGGCTGATTGTTTTCGTCGCACTCCATCAGTGTTGCCATCAGAACCGGACTTTCATCCGGTTTCAGCCAGCGGCACGGATTCTCCCGCCAGATAACACCAAGCATTTCCTGGTAGCGATAGGGAGCCCGGGCAAGCGCGGCATAGCCTTCATGGGACACATAGCCTGCAGCCGGTTCACCAAGGATCACTGCGCCGCTTTGCACCAGGGTGGCGTCGGTCGCAAAAACCTGTTGCAGCCAGCGTGAAGCCAGTGGTCCGGCAGCGATATATCTGCCAGGGATCCCCCGGTAGCATGAGGTGTTGTAGATGGTCAGCGGCAGCTTGATATCCAGCCCTCCCCGGCGGCTGGCGTTGGTCAGGGTACGCAGCGACTGCTGGGCGAGCCACTGGTCGCCAAACTCGCCGAGAGACACCATCCTGCCTTCGGCAAAATCAGCGATGAAGTCGGTGGCGATTTTTTGCTGCCACTGCCACGGATGTACCGGCAGCGGCAGCCAGTTGTGATCCAGCCCGTTTTCCTGCCAGACCTGACTGAAGCGTGTAAACTCCTGCGGATCCATTGCGGCAGTCAACAACTGCTGAATATCCAGATCGTTGTCGCAGCGCCAGATCATATGTTCACGTTTTACCGCCAGCCAGTGCAGTCTGAAGGTGTTGGCATACTCTGGCGCATATCGTTCCAGCGCCTCTTTGCCCCAGCCACGGCGACCTTTATTAAAAACGAATTTAGGATGACCGCTCAGCAGGCATTGCAGACGATCGGCATCAAGATTAATCAGGTCACTGGCACTCAGTCCGCGACGGGCCTTCAGCAGTTGCAGGTCGCCCAGTAGCGTGGCATACAAATCCTGCATATGCTCTGCAACAGTGGCATCACTCATTGACAGCACCGGCTTTAGCTGCATCAGCAGCGTCTGCGCCAGTACTGGTTCGTCCGTGCAGCGCAACGTTTGGGCATCAATCCACAGCCAGCCCCAGATACCACGTTCAGCGATAAAGCGCCATTGTGCTCCCGGCAGGTTAATGCAGTAGTGGTCATCGCCCTGAGATTCCGCGTGGAAAACCTGCTCATACTCCATCTCAGACAACATTTTTGCCACCAGCCGACGGTTAACAAAATCCCAGTCCTTGTGATTCATTACAGACCGACCTCCGTGAAGAAGTGATGACGATCCGCCATCACCATGCGCGAGCGCTTATGTGGGAAGTCGAACTCTTTAATTGTCCGGTATCCCGCAGGCTCAAGATGGCGGAACAGGCGCTGGTTATCGGTGCGTGGCTCCAGTACTGTGCGCTGCGTACGGGGCTCATCCAGCAGCAGGTAATGTGTCAGCCCGCGCAGCCAGCTTTGCACATAGTGGGCCCCGCGCCATTGCTGTTCACCAACCAGCAGATGCAGGCCACGGTCAAAGGGCTGCCACGAATAGTGACGACCAATGCGGTCTTCCGCCGCCCAGTAGATTTCAAAATAGCTGAATGGCCGATCGTCGAAGCACCCAATCAGCGGGAATGCATGTTTACCGGTGAGCTGGCGCTCCAGATAGGCGGTCTGTACCTCCAGTGAGCCACTTTGCTCCCAGAAATACTCAACGCGCGGATCATTCATCCAGCGGGTGAAACGTTCTGCATCAGAAACGGGATCGGCAATGCGGAAACTCAGCATCCTGCGAATACGTGGATCGTAACGGCGGTAAACCTCACCCTGCGGACGGGGTGGGCGCTGCGGGAAATAAATCTCACGCTCTGCATCAAAAACCATTTCACCGGAGGCCCGGTTTGCCGGTGAACTCAACCATAACGGTAACTGCCAGAAGGCGGTACGATGGATAATGTCGCTTTTTACATGCCCAAAAAGCGTCAGCGCCTGTGGCTCCTCACACCATTCGGCCCAGGGGAGAGCCACTGCTGACAGTTGTGGTGCGGCGATAAATATCTGATCCAGCGCATCGCACAGCCACCCTGTCGGCAGCTCCCCGGGACAGTGCAACACCGCGCTATTGTCCAGTCCCCAGCCAAGATTCAGGGGCTTGTCGAGTTTTTCACAGCGCAGTCCATATCTGCTGTGAATAATGTTTGCCTCAGACATTCAGACCTCCTGAGCCTGCAGCGGGTTAGCGAAATCGAAATAGATCACCGAAGGGTCAACAATGGTGTTCTCGTTATGATCGTTCAGATAACAGAAAAAGTTACCTTTTACGTTCCAGTACGGACTTTCCAGCACGTAGTTGAGACAGGTTTTATGAGTCACCTGATCACGCACTTCAGCCAGCGATGCTCGTACACGAGCCATCAGATTCGATTCGCTGTCCAGCCCGGCAGCCCCCAGCGCAGCGGTCACAGCAAAAGTGGAGTTAACCAGCAGGTAATAAGGGAAATAGCGCAGCAACTGCTCATGGGTGAAAATATTTTCCGCCTGCGCCTCGCCAATAGAATCGAGCCAGTCTGTCGCGTGAGGCATAAAAGCGCTGCCCTGACAGTCACGGTAAATAAATCCGACCGGCAGATCCCCAAGCATCTGGACAAGAATATTTTGCTGATGCGCCAGCAGCACCAGGCCGTAATCCGCTTCAGCCGTAAACAGCGGCTTTAGCACTTGCTGACAGTATGCATCGACCCATGCATGGGCGGCCTGTTGCACAGTGATACCGAGGCGATCGCTCAGGCGTTTTACCGCCGAAACCAGCAGCGAATCACCGCCATCAGGTGCGGCCTGAGTCAGGGAGACCAGTACGTTGGTCTGGCTTTTCGGCTGATCCACCAGCAGATTTTCACGCAGGGCAAACAGACTTTCCTGCATGATGTTGCCGTTAAGATCGAGCAGCCCGGCCCAGCCATCCTCCTGCATTACCCGGAAAGTCGGGAAGCGGACCTGTAGCATCTGCCAGCCGTCGGTTTGAGCCAGGCGTGCCAGGCGCATCCCACGCTTCACTTCTTTCACGGACAGAGTACGGATGGAGTTGGTCAGCCGTACGCTCAGGGAGAACTTGATCATATCGCGGCTGGTGGCACAGTAGAGGGAACGGGAAGAGGTGGTCGGCAGCCACGACGTGCCGGCCTCACCTAAGTCTTTAATCAGCCCTTTAGCAACAAGTGCCTGGCACCACCCCTGCTGCAAAAGATATTCCCCCTGCCACGGGTGCAACGGGAACAGCCATTGGTTGTCACTTAATTCGTTGAGTAACTGAGGCGCATTCTCTGCGGCAAATCGCGTCAGCCGCTGTTGAAGGTTGAGATGCAAACTTTCACCGGCGATTTGCGTTTTATCCACCGAAAACCACCGCAGTGGGAAGTGGGGTGCCATATCAGGCAGGTAGCGTTCAGCCTCCCGCCGGTTAAACGGTTCATGAGACTTAGGCGCAGGGTGGAAAGCGTGTCCTGTCAGCAGCGCCTGCTCAGCTTCGCCAAAATTCAACGCTTTTTCACGCAGGGCGGCCCAGTCATGACGGGCATCAATTGCCTGTTGCGTATGGGCGTGGCTTTCCAGCACGCGCTGGTGGAAAGTTTCGCAGAGGGGAACGGGCAGAAACAGTTGATGCCGTAGCTTATCAATAATAAGCCGGGAGATAGTGGTAAAGTCGACAGGATAACTGCCTGATGCCGTGACCAGACGTGCAGGAAATGCAAAGCGGTGATGCTGGGTTGGGGAGAAATAAGCCACTCTGAAATGGAGCGATTTCTGCTCATCCAGCGGGATGATCAATTCGTCTGGCGGGTATTCTGTCAGTTTCCAGTCTGTGGTTTCACGAATCAGTGCATTCAGGAAGCACTGCGCAGCCACATCTGTGGCTGGTTTTTCAGAGGGCAGGGTCATAGTCAAACTGCTCCCACACAGTAAAATAATAACAATTATGTCGATAATGATTCTCATTATCAATAAGAAATGTTATTGTCAGATAAATTAATTTTACAAATAAACACAATTAATACATGGAGTTGAAACATTAAAATGTCACCTGGGATCGAAGATACGCCCCAAAAACCACTGTCCTGCTGGCCACTTGCGTTCAGTGCCGGGCTTCTCGGTATCGGACAGAACGGTCTGCTGGTTGTGCTCCCTGTTCTGGTCATACAGACAAATCTGAGTCTGTCTGTATGGGCTGCCCTGCTGATGCTTGGCTCAATGCTGTTTCTGCCATCGTCCCCGTGGTGGGGAAAGCAAATTTCCCGTACTGGCAGTAAACCTGTGGTGTTGTGGGCTCTGGGAGGATATGGCATAAGCTTTACCCTGCTAGGGCTGGGAAGCGTGCTGATGGCTACCAGCGCCATAACAACAGCGGTGGGACTGGGAATATTAATCATCGCCCGGATCGCCTACGGGCTGACCGTGTCGGCAATGGTGCCAGCCTGTCAGGTCTGGGCATTGCAGAGAGCTGGAGAAGGGAATCGCATGGCCGCTCTGGCAACCATCAGCTCCGGCCTGAGTTGCGGCAGGCTATTCGGGCCGCTGTGCGCGGCAGCAATGCTGGCCATTCATCCTCTGGCGCCACTGGGGCTACTGATGGCAGCCCCAGTGCTGGCGCTGCTGATGCTGCTGCGGTTGCCCGGCACACCACCACAGCCCACACCGGAGTGCAAGAGCGTCAGTCTGAAGCGGGATTGTCTGCCTTATCTGCTTTGCGCAATATTACTGGCTGCGGCGGTGAGCATGATGCAGCTTGGACTTTCGCCTGCCCTTACTCGCCAGTTCGTCACGGATACCACCGCCATTAGCCAACAGGTGGCCTGGCTGTTGGGTCTGTCCGCAGTAGCTGCGCTTATCGCGCAGTTCGGGGTACTCCGTCCGCAGCGCCTGACTCCGGTGGCCCTGCTCCTGAGTGCCGGAGTGTTGATGAGTGGTGGTCTGGCTATCATGCTCTCCGAACAGCTATGGTTGTTTTACCCGGGCTGTGCAGTGCTGTCATTTGGAGCAGCTCTGGCAACACCCGCTTATCAACTTCTACTGAATGATAAGCTGGCTGATGGCGCAGGCGCGGGCTGGCTCGCTACCAGTCACACACTTGGCTATGGACTGTGCGCTTTGCTGGTGCCGCTGGTATCGAAAACAGGTGTCGCAATCGCGCTGATTATGGCAGCATTATTTGCAACTATATTATTTACCATTGTGTCTGTATTTATCTGGCATTACCGTACTATCAAATAAAGATATGATCATCACCTTACTGGAGTAAATCAGAGGATATGAGAGAGGACCTGCGTCTGATGAAAGCATGTCAGGCAGTGTTCTGGCTTGCTGCCCCCGCCCATCAGGTATAGTGAATTCAACCAGTTGCTGCGGTGTAATCTCCATGATTCTTTCGTGCAACAACCTATGATCCCGTTTACCATTAATATTCAGCGTTGCTCTGTTATTAAATTTCATTCTGACAAGCCAGTCAGCTTTTATTCCGGGAGTCTGCTCTGCGCGTTCAAACAGGTCATAAAAATCGCCTTCACGATCAGAAATTGACAATACATGGGTATCAGGGCATTGGCGAGCCAGTTCTGTTGCTTTATTATATCCTTCAACCCAACGCCAGGTTTCTTTTTCACTGACATGTTTTTTATGAAGTAAATCATTGCAGATTTCTTGTCGGGTATTTTTACTGGTTTTTAATTCATCCCTGAACCACTGATAGTCATCATAAACACCGAGGCAAACACCTGACTCACTGATGACGAGTTGAGGATGAAGAAATAAGTTTCTTTCATCTTTATGTTTTTTGTGACCAACTCCTTGTTTTTCTTTCTGACCAGAATAATTAAGTTCTGTTGTATCCTGTAAAACTAAAACTCTTTTAAACTGCTGAGCTCTTTCAGTGATATTTTCTTTGTGAGGAGCCATAATTTTATTAGCAGAGACTTTATCGTTTGAAAAACAACGATAAGCTGCCTTTGTTTCACTCCAGGTACGGCAGGAAACAGGAATACTTTCTTCTGGTGAACGACTGAGGCTATTGAGGATATGTTTTACTCTTTTATCAAGTCTTGAGTCCCCTTGGATTTGCCCCTATATTTCCAGACATCTGTTATCACTTAACCCATTACAAGCCC
>OHHU01000780.1_pt1 | contig 17157 bp, 16 predicted proteins | sample 1568151 | NCBI WGS metagenome assembly OHHU01 (sample SAMEA3879572, study PRJEB24766) | human gut metagenome | biome: human-associated habitat; feature: feces | place: USA | collected 1985/1987 | reverse complement strand
GTTGGTAGAGCACCTGACTCTTAATCAGGGTGTCCAGGGTTCGAGTCCCTGAGGGCGCACCAAATAAAAGCAATCATCCTTAGGTGATTGCTTTTATTTTTCGTTTTTTAAAATAAAGCCTCAAATGGCGGATAAGAAAAGACGTCAGTGACGCCTTTTCCATCCTCCAGGGGAATCCCAAGCGAGCAGCGAAGTGAACGGAGAGCACCTGATGCCCTTACTTCTCAACTACCACAGCTTTCCCAAGATGCACCTTTTTATAATACAGCCCCGTAAGTACGCTGCACACCAGCCAACCGGCCGGATAGCCCAGCGCTATTGGCAATACGGTATTGGATACGAAATTGGACATGATGTACAGATAGCACTGCCTGAACAGCACAAATGAGCACAGCATTATTATCATAGGCGCACGGCTGTTGCCAGCGCCGCGCAATGCGCCGGCATATACCTGATTGAAGCAGCACAGAACATAGAACGGCGTGAGTCTACGCAGGAACAGCGTTCCGTAGCTTATCACCTCCGGCTTTGAGTTGAAAAACAGCACCAGCGACGGCGCAACCGTTATCACTACGGCTGAAAGCGCTACCGTCACAGTCATAGCCATGGCGAGAGAGGTGCGCACACCCTGCTTTGCCCTGTCGACCCGTCCCTTGCCCAGATTCTGTCCCACAAACGTTGTGGCCGCCAGCGCTATGGACTGCATAGGCAAAAACAGCAGCTGGTCCACCTTTGTGTAGGCCGTCCAGCCTCCCATGCAGTCGGCACCGAAAAAGTTTATATAGGACTGCACGAATATGTTTGAAAAGGCCGTTACGGCCATCTGCAGAGCCGCAGGTATGCCTACCTTAATTATCTTCAAAAGCATATCCTTATGAAGCCTGATAAGCTTCAGCTCCACACGGACGCAGGATTCGCTCCTGAGCAGCGTAAGCATGGTCAATATGGCGGATATCCCCTGGGCGATTATGGTAGCATAGGCCACGCCCTCGACACCCATTCCGAACACTATGACAAATACCAGATCAAGCACGGTGTTTATCACTGCGGCGCATACGAGGTAATAAAAGGGCCGCTTTGAATCCCCCACGGCGCGCAGTATGCCCGCGCCCATATTATATAGCATTAACCCCGCCATGCCGGAAAAGTATATGTTAAGATACGCTCTGGACTCCGGGAATACCTCCGCCGGGGTCTTCATCAGGCGCAGCATGTTAGGCGTCATGGCTATGCCAATGGCGGTGAAGACTACGGACAGCACCAGCGTCATCATGACGGCGGTATGCACCGCGTCCCTCACCCTGTCGTACTTGCCCGCGCCGTAATACTGAGAAATGACCACCCCCGCGCCGCTGGCAAGGCCGGAAAATGCGCCTATGAGGGTATTTATTATGGGGGCTACGGTGCCTACGGCAGAAAACGCCTCGTTGCTCACGTAATTGCCCACTACCCACGTATCCACCGTATTATAAAGCTGCTGAAATATATTGCCCATGAGCAGCGGTACCGCGAAGTTCAGAAGATGCCTGAAAACGCTGCCCGAAGTCATATCCACATCGTGTTTCTTAACGCGCCGTATTTCCATACGATACAAAAAACTCCCATAAATCGTCCTTGGTTATATGTTTTATTATAGCATAAAAACATGCCAAGAACAGTCAAATACAGATCTTATCATATATACAAAGAAATTATGTAAATCCCGGCACAGCAAATTAGACCACCGGCAAGCCGTTGGTCTAAAAAGAATTTGCCGGCTTCTCCCGCATCAAAGGTGTCAGCATAGCGGGGCGAAGATGCGCAGTATCCCGTCCACTATCCAGCGAACTGCATAGTGCTTTATGTCGTACGGCTGCACCTGTCTGCATTTTGCCTGCGTCGATAGGAAGTCGTCCTTCAGCTCAGCAATTATGTTGGAGCGGTAAAACAGCGAATTGTTCTCAAAATGCAGGAACAGGCTGCGGTAGTCAAGATTGACCGTACCTATAGTGCCTACCACGTCGTCCGACACAAAACTCTTTGCGTGGACAAAGCCCGGAGTGTATTCGTAGATTTTGACCCCTTCTGTAAGGAGTGCCTGATAAAAGCTTCGCGACATTCTGAAGATAAGCTTCTTGTCCGGAATGCCCGGCATGATTATGCGAACGTCAACGCCGCGATGGGCTGCGCACGCCATAGCGTCCAGCAATTCGTCTCCGGGCATAAGGTACGGCGTAAAGAACCACGCGTAGTCTGTGCTCTGTGAGAGCAGGTCGATATAGAGCTGATTACTGGATGCCTCCCGGTTCAAAGGAGAGTCATAATAGCTTAGTATATAGCCGTTTTCAGTTTCAGGCGCAGGCAGCCGCGGCTCCTTCAGCTCCGGTTGGGGCAGATTGTTTTGCAGTGAGAAAGCGTTCCAGAATGTCAGGAACATATGAGTAAAGCTCTGCGCCGGCTCTCCGGTAACGCGAAAACCGGTATCCTTCCAGTGTCCGTATGGCTGCTCTATGTTGGCATAGCGATCCGCCAGGTTCACGCCGCCGCTGTATGCGGTTTCGCCGTCTACTATGAGCATTTTTCTATGATCGCGGTAATTGACCGTACCCTTCACGGCAATAAGAGGATTAAAAGGCACGCATTTTATGCCCTTTGAGCGAAGCTGCCGCACATTGTCCATATTGAATGTGGAAATGCTGCCCAGGTCGTCGTACATTACCCGGATGTCCAGGCCCTGAGCTGCCTTGTCTTCCAGAACCGCAGCCATGGAATCCCACAATCTGCCCGGCTCTATTATGAAATACTCAAGATATATAAAGCTGCGCGCCCGTTTAATATCCTCCAGCATATCCGGCATCATATCGTCTCCAAGAGCGTAGTAGCGCACCTGCCCCGCCCTCATCAGGGGATAGCCCGTCTTTCTTTCCAGCCATCGGAGCGTCTGCTCCATTCTGTGCCCCCCGTCAAATGGCACTGCGCCAATGCAAAGCGGCTTTGGCGTTCCTGCCTCTTTTACTTTTTCAAGTCTCTTCCCCAGCGGCTTCGCCGTCCGCTTATTTCCAAAGAACAGATAGAACAGCGCGCCGGGCAGCGGAAATGTCAGTATTACCAGCAGCCATAGTATCTTATAGGTCCTTTCCTCCCGCTTTATGATTATATACAGCACAAAGAAGAACGCCGCCACAGACAGGGTCAGCGTGATCAGAGCCGTATACGGGGCCAGCCACTTTACCAGAAGCAGCAGCCACAGTACCTGCAGCGCAGCTGCGGGAATCACTATCAGGATGCGGCGTACTATCTTTTTCACTGTTTATACCTCCTGCTGCTTATTCGTATAGATCTCCCACAAATTGCTGCAATTTTTCCATACGGCTGTCGAGTTCAGCGCTCATCTTGGCACACTCGAAAAGCTCCTGATCCACATGGTCGGATTCCTGTAAGCCCTTTTTATATCGTATCTTATGTTCAAGGCTCGCCCACCAGTCCATGGATATTGTCCTGAACTGCACCTCCACCCTCATCAGCCTCTTGTGATCGTGCAGAAATATGGGGATTTCGACTATAAGGTGAAGGCTGCGATAACCGTTGGACTTTGGGTTGGCGATATAGTCCTTGCGCTCCACAAGCCTTATATCATCCTGCTTCAGAAATGCTTCTTCAAGCTGGTATATGTCAGACGGAAATGCACAGATTACCCTTACTCCCGCAATGTCGTTGAGGTTCTGCTCGATGCTGTCCACTGTAACAGGATGGTTCTTGCGATGCAGCTTTTCCAAAATGCTCTCCGGCGATTTGAGCCGCGTCTTGATAGTTTCTATCGGATTGCGGTCGTATTGCAGAGACAGCTCCTCGTTGAGCACGTTGAACTTGGTTTCCACTTCCATCATCGCGCAGCGGTAGTAACTCATCAGTTCACGATAGGGCATTGCATAATTTTGCATCAGGGTTTTGATTTCGTTTTTTTGCAGCTTCACATCCGGAAGCCCCTCCCGGCTCTTGTGATCTGCATTGCTTTTCTGTGGCATATCGCTTCTCCTGTATGTGCGGTAATCCATGGTTGATTTTCATATTAAGTATACCGCAATATTATGGCAAAATCTATCAACATTCGGAAACCAAAAGCAAAGCCTGATGACTGCTCCTCACAATTTTGCTTTCCGCTGGCAGCTTTACATTTCAAATGCTCGGTGATATAATCGTATCAGGCTTACAGGCCTGATTTTTTAACTGGCGGCTACGATGATTCGCTTACTTTTTTATATTAGGAGGGCTTATGTGTACTGCTGCAACATATCAGACAAAGGATTTCTACATGGGGCGGACCCTGGATTATGAATTTTCATACGGGGAAAAGATAACTGTTATGCCCAGGAATTATCCTCTCGAGCTTCGCCACGGCGGCAGTATACCCTCTCACTATGCCATTATCGGCATGGCTCATATCGCAGACGATTATCCGCTTTACTATGATGCGGTCAACGAGATGGGGCTCGGCATAGCAGGACTGAACTTTGTGGGAAACGCCATATACAGCAATGTAAAAGACGGATGCCGAAACGTTGCTCAGTACGAATTCATTCCCTGGCTGCTGGGCCAGTGTGGAACTCTGGCTGAGGCCCGAAATCTTATTTCCTGCATGAATCTGGTCGGTACTCCGTACAGCGATACGCTGCCAACGGCCCAGCTTCACTGGATTATCGCCGATAAAAGCGGCGCTATCACCGTCGAATCGGTAGCAGACGGTCTGAGGGTTTACGAAAACCCGGTGGGCGTGCTGACAAATAATCCGCCCTTTGACAAGCAGATGTTTGCCCTGAATAATTATATGAAGCTCTCTCCAAGGCAGCCGGAAAATCTGTTTTCCAGCAAACTTGAGCTCAACGCCTATAGCCGGGGGATGGGCGCGCTTGGGCTGCCGGGTGACCTTTCTTCTGCCTCTCGCTTTGCAAGGGTGGCATTTACAAAACTGAATTCCATATCCTCCAGCTCTGAAGAAGACAGTGTTGGACAGTTCTTCCACATTCTCGGCTCCGTAGATCAGCAGCGCGGCTGCTGCGAGGTGTCAGAGGGTAAATACGAGATCACAATTTATACCTCATGCTGTAATGCCTCCAGAGGTATCTATTACTATACCACCTACACAAACCATCAGATAGCCGCTGTAGATATGCACCGGGAAGACCTTGAGGGCAGCAGGCTTATCTGCTATCCAATGCTGGATAAGGAAGAGTTCCGCCAGCAGAATTAAAAGCTGACGTCCACATGGCGCAATCCGGTTTTTTGCGAATCTCAAAATACTTATTGATGATTGAGACTGCCGAAAAAGTGGCTGAACGCCACTTTTTCGGCAGTCTCACACTTTGCATTCCTCTTAACCCCAAAGCATGCTGATCTGATTCTTCCTGTCAAGCGATTTCTTTCATGCTTATTGTTTTTTCATCTGGCGAAGGAACAGCAAAACAGCTGCTGCAAGCGCCACAGCCCCATAGCACACGATCCACCAAATATGTGGAAGGATTCCGGAAAAATTCCCGGCCAGCACAGCTTTTTCCAAAGCAACGGCATGAATATAGGGCAGGATATTAGCTAATCTTTCAAAGACACCGCCGATCAGTGAAATGTCAAACCATGCGCCGGAAAACCACGCAGTCAGGATCGTCAGCAGAGCTCCGCATATTCCGCCTACCTGTTTTGTGTTGAGGATACTTCCAAAAAGAAGCCCCAATGCGATAAAGAACAGGGAAACGGGAATAATGAGCAGCACCGCATAGACAATGTAAACCGACCAGGTTAGCCCCAGCATAACGGCGGCAATATAGCATAGGGCGCACTGCGCCACCGCAATAGGCAGGATCGGCAGCACATAACCGAAGATAAAATCCGCTGAAGTCAGAGGCGTGGTATAGAGCCTTTGCAGAAGAGCGGTCTCCCTGTCCCTCGCAATCAACGTTGCGGAAAACAGGGTCATAAAGGAAAGGCCAAACACGGTAATGCCCGGGGTAAGAGTTTCGATCTCGAAAATGCTTACCGGCGCGTTTGCCCCAATCGCACTCATAAGAAAAAGCAGGATCACCGGAAAACCAAGGCTGAACGCCACGTTAAGCGGATCGCGCAATATCTCCTTTGCGTTCCGGCTCGAAAAAGTAAGTAATCTCATATTCTCTCCTCTTATTAAAAATCAAAACAATTACGTCCTTCTCCATTCCATCGGCGTAAATCTCAGGCCGTTCACGGCTTGTTCCTTATCCATATCATGGAAACCGAGATGATGATAAATCGGAACGGCATAGGGCGATGAATTTACCGTCATACTGCCGGCAGGACACATTTGTAAAACCGTTTTGAACAGTTGGCTCCCGATGCCCCTTCCGTGATATTCACCTTTTACAAAAAACAGAGCGATGTGCGCGCCCTCGCTTCGCGTTGCAATAACGCCAACCAACCTGTTTTCCATAAATGCACCGTACATACGGAGCTTGGACAGATAGCCTTCGTCGTGAATGCTTTTGTAAAACTCTGCAATCCCTTCTTCTGAATAATCAGGCGCCTCATATTCCATAAAAACATCCCAGACCAATAATAGGGCGTCCGCTGATTCGCTTTCTTTTAATTCTCTGACAGATATTTCCGGCGCCATTGCTCCACCCTCTCATATTCAATTTAGTTTTCCTTCACAATTGCTATAAATGCTTCCTCAAACTTCTCTTTGCCGGTCTGCCTTTTCAGTTCATCAGCCGTCCCCAGCGCAAGCAGCCGGCCTCCTTTCATAATACCGATACGGTCGGAAAGTGCCTCCGCTTCCTCCATGTAGTGGGTAGTCAGGATAATGGTGATCCGGCCCTTCAGTGTGCGGATCACATCCCATAGATCACCTCGCGCCAGCACATCCAGCCCGAGGGTCGGCTCGTCCAAGAAAAGTATCTTGGGTTCGCTGATCAAAGCCATGGCAATGCTCAATCGCCGCTGCCAGCCCCCGGAGAGTTTACCGGCCTTCTTGCCGAGGACACCTGTCAGGTCAAATTGCCGGGAAAGCTCTTTGATTTTCTGCTGTCGCTTTTCCTTTGAAAACCGTGAACGCCGCACATCAGCGCCAGATTTTCTTTTACCGTCAGACCGGGGGCGACGGCGGTCTCCTGGGGCGATACTCCGATTACATTCTTCACCGCTGCCGGATCGCTGACAATGCTGTTACCGTTCAGATAGGCGTCCCCGCCTGTTGGCTTTGTCAGGCAGGAAAGCATCTTGATCGTGGTAGTTTTTCCTGCGCCGTTGACACCCAGCAGAGCGAACAGCTCTCCCTGCTCCACAAGCAGATCAAGGCTGTCCACAGCAGTCAGATTTTTGTATTTCTTTGTAAGCTTATCTGTTTTGATGGCTTCCATCATATACCTCCTGTTTGGATAAAACAAAGCCAGTAAACCGTGTTTGTGTAAAAGTTCGTCAGCTCTATGTCCTGGCATCCGGCTCTTTGACCACTGTTATTTGCAATTTTTCTGAGAAAAGCGGTACTTCAGTCCCACATATGCGTCTGTCAGGACCTCGCTTACGGTGTCTAAATCCCATTCCAGATATGAAGTCGCTATCATCGTGGCAATTCCATGGACATACACCCACATCTCTAAATGGAATCTATATGCGTCCTCCTCGCTGAGCCCGGTTTGCTTTTGTATTTCCTCAATCAGCGGTTTTATGGAATCCCCCTCATCAAATGTCTCACGGGAACGGTCACGCATATAAAGCAGCTTGAAAAGCTCCTTTTCTTCCCTGGCGAAGCATATATACGCAATTCCGCTGGCTTTATAAGGAGGATATTGACCGCTTTCCATAGTCTCCCGTATGCGGGCTTGGCTCAATTTTTCCGCCGCCTTCAGGACTTCGTTTTGTACTTCTTCCATATTCTCAAACAGGCTGAAAATCGGCTTTACGGAGGATCCCAGTTTTGCCCCCAGTCCCCGCGCGGTTACGGCGGCAATGCCGCTTTCTCTCGTCAGATCCAATGCAGCCTGAATAATTTCCTCTCTGGTAAACTTAAACTTGGGCGGCATTTTCTTTCCCTCCTTGTTCGGCAGCATAATAAGAAATCCACATTGCGCAACATCTGTTATCTATTATACTCTTTGTCCAGCGAAAGTCAATGGCATTCAGATTTTTGAACAATCTCTGTATGTGTTTGCCGATCGGCGCGCCCATATTATTTGAGAATATCAAAAAAAGTGGCGTCAGCCACTTTTTCGACAGTCTCCTTTTTTCATATGCGCAGCAGAGTTATCCGCCCCCATTCGAGGGCGGATATAATGCCATGCTACTTTGCGGCGCTGTTGCGAAGCTTGTCCAGCCTGCGGTTTCTCAGCGTCAGTATCAGATCCGTGGTTACCATTATGAGATCCAGTATGTAAACTACGACCACATAGGTTATGCTTCCGCTGATCAGCTTGCCCGCTAGGCCTATTGCATAACCCAAGAAAATACAGAGCTCGAACAACAAGCTCTTTCCTTCAGCTGTTCTGGATCTTATGGACTTCGCTATATTAAGCGGCCACGATATTCCAAACAGCACCATCATTGCAGTTTCAAAAACCTGTGCCATATCTGCCGTCAGGCTACATTGCCCGACGCTCCTTTCTTTTGTTGCCCGGCATCGCAAAGATTGATTTGTGCTTTATCCTTATCAGATGCCGAGTATTTTAACATGCTTATCCACATGGTTGAGCAACTCACAGCCGTCCTCTGTGGCTATTACCAGATCCTCCACCCTTGCACCGAACTTGCCGGGCAGGTATACTCCCGGCTCTATGGAGAATATCATGTCGGGCTGCACGGTGTTGGTATTTACGGAGCTTACATCGCCCTTTTCGTGGTCTTCCATGCCTATGAAGTGGCCCAGCCTGTGGGTAAAGTACTCTCCGTAGCCTGCGGCGGAGATATGGTTGCGGGCCTCGGCGTCTATATCGCAGAAGCGCACGCCCGGACGTATGAGCTTCTCCGCCTTCTCGTTGGCCTCGCGCACCAGATCATGTATAGCGGTATACTTTGGATCAGCTTTCTTCCAGAAGTAGGTGCGGGTCATATCGGAGCAGTAGTGATCCTTCCTGCAGCCTATGTCTATTACTATGCAGTCGCCTTCCTTTACCACAGTCCCATCCGGTGAATGATGGGGATCCGCGGCGTTGGCGCCAAAGGATACTATGGAATCAAAGGCCAGGCCCTCGCAGCCGAACTCCGCATAGCACCTGTCAAGGTAATCCGCGCATTCCTTCTCGGTAACGCCGTCATGTATGTAGGCTGCAAGCCTTTCCATGCAGATGTCGTTTATCTCGGAGGCCCGGCGCATGAGCCTCTTTTCCTCCTCGTCCTTGCGGGCCCTTACGTTATCCACGCAGTCTGAGCCCAGCACCATATTGGTATCGCGGCAGGCGTTCATAATGGGCAGCAGAAAGCGAGCGGCCATGTTCTTGTCTACGCCCATCTTGCCGGGCTTTATATGCTTTGCTACAGCCGCTGCCACGTCGTCTGTATCCGTAAGCGTCACGGTATTCAGGCCGGTATCTCCCAGTGCAAAAAGCTTATTGTCGAACAGCACGGTGCTGCCGTCGTCGTTTATCAGAAATGCCCAGAACCTTTCAAATGGCATAACGTCTATTCCGGTAAGGTAGTATATGCCGAGATGGTCGTTCACCATAAGCTGGCCGATGCCCGCCTTCTTCATCTCGGCGCAAACCCTCGCTATGCGTTCCCGATACTTATTCATCTTTTTTACCTCGCTTCTGTTTATATTTTTATGGGATCGGAATTTCCTTTATCCTATGCTTATACGCCAGGCGCCAAATTGTAAAAAGCGTTATATGCGGGCTACTCCGCTTTCCCTTGCCGCCTTTGCAACGGCGGAGGATACCGCTTCCCTCACACGGCTGTCCATTGCCTTGGGAAGTATATATTCCTCATTGAGCTCCTCGTCGCTCACAAGGGAGGCAAGGGCATGAGCGGCGGCTATCTTCATCTCTTCGTTTATATCAGATGCGCGCACATCGAAAGCTCCCCTGAATATGCCTGGAAATGCCAGCACGTTATTTACCTGATTGGGATAGTCGCTGCGTCCGGTCGCAACTACTCTCGCGCCTGCGGCCTTGGCATCTTCCGGGAATATTTCGGGTGTGGGGTTTGCGCAGGCGAACACTATCGCGTCTTTGGCCATACTGCTTACCATTTTCTTTGTAACGGTATTGGGAGCGGAAACACCTATGAATGCGTCGGCGCCAATGAGCGCGTCGGCAAGGCTGCCCTTTTCCCCCTCGAGGTTGGTGACCTTGGCCATCTCGTCCTTTATGGGGTTCATGCCCTCTTCGCGGCCGGAGTATATTATGCCAGTACGATCGCACATGATTATATTCTTAAAACCGGCGGAAAGCAACAGTCTGGTTATGGCTATGGAGGCCGCGCCGGCGCCGTTCATTACTATCCTTACCTCTTCCTTTTTCTTTCCCACCAGCTTCAGTGCGTTGGTAAGGCCGGCAAGGGTTATTACGGCTGTACCGTGCTGGTCGTCGTGGAATACTGGTATATCGCACTTTTCTTTCAGCTTGCGCTCTATTTCAAAGCAACGTGGCGCAGCTATATCCTCAAGGTTTATACCGCCGAAGGAGCCGGAAATAAGATATACCGCGTTTACGAATTCGTCAACATCCTTTGTCTTTACGCATATAGGGAAGGCATCCACACCGCCAAATTCCTTGAAGAGCACGCACTTGCCCTCCATTACGGGCATACCGGCCTCCGGACCTATATCGCCAAGCCCCAGCACCGCGCTGCCGTCGGTTATTACGGCGCAGATGTTCCATCTGCGGGTCAGGTCGTAGCTTTTGCTGATATCCTTCTGTATTTCAAGGCAGGGCTGAGCCACGCCGGGGGTATAGGCGAGGGAAAGATCCTGCATGGTCTTTACCGGCACCGCAGAGTCTACTCTTATCTTCCCCTTCCATTCTTCATGCAGCCTGAGAGATTCTTTTGCGTAATCCATTTTATTTCTCCTGTCAGTCAAATTATTATTTTAGAAGCGGCAACGTCGATCCGCCGCAGGGCATGAGCAGCACCTTTGAGTCGTGACCCAGCTCGCAAAACGCCTGATCCAGCGCCTGCTGAGCGCTTCCGAAGGGCCTGAAGAATATGCTTTTTACGAGTTCCGGCGACAGGTCGGATACAAGATACACATCGGCGCTCTGCATCACCATTGCTATGGCGGCGGCCTTGTGGCCGCCCAGCTTGAAATCCGCCCTTATTCGCCGTATAAGCTCATCGGGCTCTTTAGCCTGGGTCATCCATTTTTCGAATGTACTCTCCCCCAATCCCTCGATGCAGGCAGCAGTCAGTATTATTATACCGCCTTTTTTTACCGCGTGCTTCGCGTTGTCCAAAGCTTTCTGGGCCTGGTAAAGGTTCATGTCCTTTGGCGCTCCGCCGGGAGATACCACGACTATATCCGCAAGGGAGTCTATCCGCTTGCCGTACAACGCATCAAGGGCCTTGCAGCCAGCCCTGTGGGCCTCTGTCGGGTGACCGGCAAACGCCCTGACTATGTGCTTGTGGTCGTCCAGTACTACATTCAGTATGAAGTCTATGCCACATATGCGGCCCGCTTCCTCTATATCTTCCCTTATGGGATTTTCCTTCAGCTTTGCCGCTACCGCCCAGGGGCTGGTCATTTTACTGTGGTTGCACTGTATTGCAGCGCGGGTGGATACGCCGGGCATTATGGCCTTGGCCCCGCCGCTGTAACCGGCAAAGTAGTGATATTCTATATTTCCGAGGCATATTCTTCTGTCGGCTTCGGCTACTGCGCGCGTTATATCAACGGGGGTTCCGCCGGAGGTTGTGCCAAGGTGTATACAGTCATCGGGATCACTGTCCACGCAGCGTATTTCCTGCCAGGCTCTTTCGCCGGCCAGCGCTTTCCGCTCCTCATCGGTATGATGGCGGTGGCTGCCTATTGCGAACACGAGGGTTATGTTCTCTGGCCTTGCTCCGCCCCGGTAAAGCTCATCCAGCAGCGCCGGCATTACTTTTGACGTAGGCATTGGGCGGGTTATATCGCTGGTCACTATGGCGATCTTTTCGCCTGGCCGTATTATTTCGCGCAGTTTCAGGCTTTCTATAGGCTCCTCCAAAGCCCGGAGCACCTCCTGATCCTCGCTGCGCTCCGCAGCCGCATTTTCCGGCAGAAGAACTCCCATCAGGTTGGCATCGGGTATTTCTATTTTCTGAATGCCCTTGCCATAGCCAAGCTCGTAATTCATATTTACCTCTCGCAAAATCCTTACGGAATTTTCCCGTATCTATTTTGCTATATCATCTATTTAATACGCAAGCGCTTATATTCGCATTTTTAATAGTTCTGCGGGTAGGCAGCGGACTTGCCTGCCCGCAGATAAATATAAGTTTCCCCGCCGCCATGAAAACACATGCAAAAAGACGGCGGGGTGATTTGGGGAAAGCTTACTTAACGAACGAAGCAGCAAGATTTATGCATATACGCGCACAGGTCTCCAGAGCCTTGGTGGAAACATACTCATATACGCTGTGGCCATTCTGGTAACCGGTGGAAATATTGGGGCAGGGAAGCCCTCTTCCGGAAAGAATGGAGCCGTCTGTGCCGCCGCGAATGGGTACTTCACGGGGTACGATACCCTCCTGCTTGATAGCTGTACGCGCATGGTCAAGAATTATGGGCATGGGCTTGATGACTTCGTACATGCTGAAATAGGAGTCTACGAGCTCCAGCTCGACGGTGCCTTCACCGTACACGCTGTTGAGAAAATCGGCGATCTTCCGCATGTGAGCCTTACGGGCCAGGAAGCCCTCCATGCTGAAGTCTCTTACGATGTACTTCATAGTGGTCTTGCTGACGGTGCCGTTGAAGTTGGTCATATGGTAATAACCTTCGCGGCCGTCAACGTGCTCGCAGGTCTGTGCTTCGGGAACCAGCTCGTCGAACTTGCGCCCTACGGTGATAGCGTTGATCATCTTATCCTTGGCGCGGCCGGGATGTACCTGAACGCCATGAATGGTGACGTTTGCGTCAGCCGCGTTGAAGGTCTCGGCGTTTATCTCGCCGGTGGTCTGGCCGTCAAAGGTGTAGGCAAAATCGGCGTTGAAATAGCCTATATCGTAATACTTGCCGCCTTTACCGACCTCCTCATCGGTAGTAAAGCCAACCTTGATGGTGCCGTGCTTTACTTCAGGATGGGTTGCAAAATATTCGACCATGTTCATGATCTCTGCAACGCCGGCCTTGTCGTCTGCGCCGAGCAGAGTGGTGCCGTCGGTAACGATAAGGTCCTGACCTACGTAGTTGAGCATATGCTCGAATACCTCTGTTCTCATTACGATGTCTTTTTCCGCGTTGAGCACGATGTCCTTGCCGTCATAGTTCTCTATTATGCGGGGAGTGACATTGGTGCCGGAAGCATCGGGAGTGGTATCCATGTGAGCTATAAAGCCAACGACAGGCGCCTTGGCATCGCAATTTGCGGGAATGGTCGCATATACGCAGCCGGCATCATCCAGCCTGATATCGGCGGCGCCCAGTTCTTCCAGCTCTTTTACAAGCATTCGTGCCAAATCCTTCTGCTTTTCGGTTGTGGGTATGGCGGTGCAGTTATGTACGGACTGAGTATCCACCTTGACGTAGCGAAGGAAGCGTTCGACAACGTGTGAAAGTTCTTTTGCCATGGTTTATGTTCCTTTCTTTTTATTTCGGCTTATCCAGTGGAGCAGGCGCATTTTGCCGTGCTCGCATTGTGAGTGTGTGTTTCTATCGGTCTTCTATTAGCACCAGCCGAGGGTCTGGGTAACTACCAGGAATACTACTGCCAAGCCGCCGAGTATTCCGGTGAGGGGTACCACGAATTTCAGCCACTTATCGTACTTTACGCCTGCTATGCCGCAGATGCCCATAATCAGAGCAGCGGTGGGGAACAGGGGGTTGCCGATGGCTTCACCGAAGCAGTAAGCGGAAACGGCTACCTGGCGGGTTACGCCTACAACATCCGCGAGAGGCGCCATCAGAGGCATGATGACGTAAGCCTGGCCGGAGGAAGAGGAGATGAAGATGTTCATCAGCAGGTTTACGATGAACATACCGACTGCGGAAAGAGCAGCAGGCAGTGCACCGAGAGGAATGGATATGGCGTTTATGACGGTGTGCATGATATTTGCATCGGTCATTATCACGCTAAGGGCATTGGCAAAGCCAACCAGCAGTGCGGAGTATGTCATAGTCTTTGCGCCGGCCGCGAACGACTTTTCCATCTGGTCAGGGGTCATGCCGCCGATGATGCCGGATGCAAAGGCAAGGATCATCATGCAGGCGCCCAGCTGAGAGATACCCCAGGTGTACTTTATGGTGCCATATGCATATACTACGAAAACTGCAAGCAGAACGATAAGGCAGAGTACGTGACGCACGGTCAGCTTATCAGCAACTTCCGCAAGAGCGGCGTCCTGATTTCCCACCTCTTCGTCATCGCTATAGCAGCCAACTATGGACTTGCTGGGATCCTTGCTTATGCGGTTGGCATAGCGAACGATGTAGCCGATGGCAACAGCCACGAAGATTATCCATGTGATAAGGCGGACGCCTGCGCCGGACATCTGGGGCAAACCGGCAATTTCCTGACCGATCAAGGTATTGAAAGGCTCGATAGGGGAAGAAACGGTACCGGTGCTGGAAGGTATATACATAGCTGCAACTGCCACGATGGGGTCAAGTTTCAGCTTCTTACATACCATTATCATTATGGGTGCAAACGCAAGGGCTATGTTATTGCCTGCGCCCACGGAACCGAGCGCCGCCATCATGATGCCTATTGCGGGCAGTATGATCTTATAGTTGCCTTTGGTCTTCTTGATGAGCCATGCTATTGCGGCCTTGATAGTACCGGTGTCCTCAAGCATCTTGAATGCGCCGCCAATCATGAATATCAGGAAGATAGTGCCGGAACCCTTGCTCATGCCCTTAAAGAAGCAATTGAAGAAGTCCATTATGCCGGCCGGATTGCTTTCAACGTGATGATAGGTTCCGGGGATAACGGTCTTGCCGTCTTCCGCGAAATCGTAGGTACCTGCGGGCAGTATGTAGGTAAGAAGTATCATCAGTACGATCAGTGCGGTAAGTATTACATACGTACCGGGCACTTCAAAGTGTTTCTTTTGCTTTTTAGTGGTTTCCATATTTCCTCCAAAAATTTCTCTTTTATTATCTGGCCCTTATGATTGCATTATCTCTTCGCCCTGCCTCCTCTCCCGATATATCTGCATATTCAGTCAGGCCAGCTGAATATCTGATATTTTTATCATCGCGGAATGCATCCGCGTTGAGAGCACATGTTTATGCCGGTTTTACTTTTTTGTGGTTTTTGACTTCCTTGAAAAATTCCGCCCTCGCCGCGCAGTGATACGGTATGAGGAACAGAAGCCCTATGCCCATGCTGAGTACGCACAGCACAAACCATCCAATAAAGGAAAGGTCAAGCATGAGCATCCTCATCTTATATCCGTCCATGGCGCGTTTGCTGAGCTGAAGGGCCTTCCGCGCACCTATGTCCGGGTTATCAGCCATTATCCACGGCGCAAGCGCATATACGTAATACAGATATACGCCGGGCACAACAAGCAGGCTGAGCCCAAGAAAAGTGTAGACCGACCTCAGCAGTCTGAGGCCTATTGCCGGCACCATCTGGGGATAGCAATGAAAAATATCCCTTATCCTGCATTGCTCCTGATTTGCCATAAGCAAAAAGCAGTAGCACTGTCCCAGCACGCCAGCCGCTCCCAGAAGATAGAAAAGCCCCATGCGCACCGACCGCATATCAAAATAGAATATATTTCTCCAGTCCTTCAGCAGAACCGAAGGATCCTTCAGCCATTCCTCAGCCGGAAGGTTTATCATTGGCAGCAGCCCAAAAGAATACACACCTATGATAAAGGCTACTATCGTGACTATTATGCCGATATGCCACTTACCCTTAAGGTCGTTTCGCGCAGCTCTTTTCAGTTCCCTAAGACTCATGCCATGTCCTCCCTATAGTTTCCCATCAGAACATTCCAAGGTGCTTAAAAAGGCTTACCCATATAAACAGCGTAACGAAAGACAATGCCGTTGATATGGCTATGGCTCCGCTTGCTATGTTCAGATCCGCCCCCATTTCCTGATCCATATTAAAGGTATTTACAGCCGTAGGAGACGCAAAAAGGGGTATCAGGGTCACAAACTCCACTCCCCTGTAGCCAATAATTGCCCCGGCGGTAAGCATCACCGCCGGAAATATCACGAGGCGCAGGACTGTGGATATGGCTATGTTCCGCCTTTCGCTCGCCACCTGCTTCCAGTCGAAACTTGCACCCAGCAGCAGCAGCGCCACAGGTGACGCCGCAGAATTCAGCTTGGATACTACTGATTCCAATACGCCGGGAAGCTGTATACCTGCGATTTTCACTATTATTCCCGCCACGGAAGCTATTATAAGCGGGTTTTTTGCAAGGCTCTTCAGCATTCCGTTAAGGCGAAGCTTCCCGCTTCTGAAGTATTCCAGCATTATCACCGCAAGTATGGTATAAAGAGGTATAGTTATGCTGGCTACTACGGCGGCCATGCCGGTGTCTCCGTCGGATGTGAGCGCAGCCACAATCGGGGTTCCCAGCAGTATATAGTTGCTACGGTACGCCGCGTGTATCATGGCCCCACGCTTCGCCCCGTCCTTTTCCAGCGGAAGCACAGCCAGCACAGCTATGACAAAGGTTATCATCACTGAAACCAGCACAAATATCAGATAACCCGGATCCATGAGCTTGGACAGATCTGAATTGTATATGCTTCTAAACAGCATCGCCGACATGAAGGTATGAAATACTATCTTGTTAAAGCGCTTTACCTCCGCCGGAGTAATCCATCCTATGCTTTTGAAGGTATAGCCAATGGCTATTATCAAAAACATCGGTACTATTGCATTAAAGGATATAATAAGGCTTTCCAAGGTACCGCTCCTAATATTTCCGGGTTACGCTAACCGCTTCACTCAAATTTACTTTTTGCATAGTCTATTATTCAACCAAATCTTATATTGATACATCTAACTTGGTACTACTTTAGCACAACAAAAAGAATATTGAAAATACATATTTTTATAT
>OHHU01000776.1_pt1 | contig 17172 bp, 12 predicted proteins | sample 1568151 | NCBI WGS metagenome assembly OHHU01 (sample SAMEA3879572, study PRJEB24766) | human gut metagenome | biome: human-associated habitat; feature: feces | place: USA | collected 1985/1987 | reverse complement strand
CGGGCACCCGAAAAAGTATGTTTGGGGACATGCCTATAATAATTCAAAACCAAGTCTTCCAATATTTCAAATTAATTATCTACATTTACGGTCATGCAAAAAGACATGGCATTTACAAACAGAACGTACACAACATAAAAAACATCTAAAATGAAAAAAATCCTATTCTTATTAACGATCCTTGTTTCAGTTCCCGCTTTTTCACAAAGCGCCGATGAACGTATAGGAGCTTTTTTAAATCAAGCGGATTGGTTCGGACTTGAAAAAAACTATCCGATACTAAAAGACTCCATGCAGGCGGATTTCCTAAAGCTAATGTCCGAGGCACTGATCGGCTATTACTTCAATCGTCCGGATGAAGCCCTGCAAAGCATCCATAAACTACTGGTCAACCACCAAGCCGAGATTGGCGGTCAAAATGCACTTAACATGGCTATCCTCGCATGTCAGATTGATGGTCTCAAAGGGAATTATGCCACAGCCGCACAAAACTCGCGAAGCATTATGGAACAACTCAAACAGCAAAATGCAGAACAAGGAATGTACAAAAGCCTCGAAGGTATCTGTTATTTCTATGATCAGTTGAAGAACATTCCTGTCGATATCGAGAAAGTGAAGTTACCGACAAGCATCGAGCCCAAAGGATGGCGCGGTACGACAATTCTAATACCTGTGACCATTAACGGAAAAACCTATCAATTTATTTTCGATACAGGAGCCGGAACAAGCTACATGTCGCAACGCATGGCTAAAGAAACAGGTGTACGCATTTTAAGTGATTCTTTGGAAATAAATTCCAATTTACCCGGAGCCATGACGGGAAATTTCGGAACTTTGGAGAATATGCAAATCGGGAGCATTACTTTCCATAACTCCCTCATCACCATAGCACCCCCCAATGCGTTTGACAGTATTATGATAGTTGACGCGGTTCTCGGTATGGATTTTATCGGCTTATTCGATGAAGTCCGCATTTATCCCAAAGATAAAAAAATCGTTTTTCCCAAGAGCTCCACACCTCTCCCATCTTACGGACGTAACTTGATGAAGGTTGACCGTGCACTGAAGCTGAAAGCCCAGGCAAACGGCGAAACACTTATGCTGCATTTCGATACGGGCAACAGCACAGCCGGATTGTTTTATCAGTATTACGAAAAGCATAAGACCGAATTCGAGAGTATCGGCAAAAAAGAAAAAATAACCGGTGGCGGATTCAATCATGTCGTTACAAAAGATATATTACGTTTGCCTTCATTCGATATGGAGATTGGAGATGCAACCGCCCACTTAAAAAACCTCGCAGTGGATATTACCCCCAACGGCATCCCGGCCGAAGATGACGGAAACATCGGCATGGATATGATCAATCAATTTGATTGCGTAACGATCAATCTAAAAGACATGTTCTTAAAACTCGAATAGTGTCTCAATCAGGACTACTGTAAACAGGGGGGCTTCGGACAATGCCGTCAGAAAAGACGAAACAGAGTACCGAAGCCCTCATTATTTCTTCTTTTTCTTTTCGGAATCCCAACAATGAAAATGCAAAATTCATCCTCCACGCCTAACATTCATAAAAATATTTCAGTAATTCTGGAATGCTTTTCTTAGTGCCTTATACAAAGGACTTTGGAAGGATTATCCGTTTTTAAGGTAATGACTTGGCAACCGTACCATTTGCTGCGCTTTGCTTTGAACTGCGTTCAAGGGACTCGTTCTTAATGCAAAGATAGACTTTTTCTGCAATGTATGGTAGATTTTATGTAGAATAATTTGTCACATAATAAAAAGGGAGTGCGCTCTTTCAAAAACTTCAAACTATGATTTTAACTTGTAGTATAATACATGTACGAGCTGTATATGTTCACTAACTTTATGAATGGCTAATGCTAAATCAAGATTAGGAGAATTCGGAGTGGGATTTAACGGTAATAGCAATTGAATCGGATTACTGTAGAATTGAACAAAAGAATATCTAACTCATAGTTCGTTCTACTCTTTTCTAAACATCTTTAATGGGACTATCCATTAGATTGTGTAAATAGAAAACTACGGGATTTATCTCGTAGTTTTTTTATTTATATATTAACTTTGTAAAAATCAGATTTTATGGACATTCCTAAAGAATTTTTAAGTAAAGAGTTCCTATCCCAGTTTAAGACCGGTGAAGATGTTACAGCCTTTATGAAAGAGCTTCATACTCGTGTTTATGAACAAATGCTGGAAGCAGAGATGGATAACCATTTGGGTTATGAAAAACACTCCAATCAAGGAGATCATAGTGGCAACTCCCGCAATGGAAGTTATAAGAAGCAAATTCAAACCGAGATGGGTGAATCCGTTATTCAGGTTCCCCGTGATAGAGAAGGTGACTTTGAACCTGTTATAGTTCCTAAGCATCAATCGCGTGGCTTATCTATTGAGCGTCTTGTTATCTCTCTTTATGCCAAAGGTATGAGCGTCGCTGACATTGAGTCGGAAATGCAGGAAATATACGGCATAAATCTCTCCACTTCCGCCATCTCTATTATCACGGGTAAGGTTAGCCAGGCTGCTTCAGAGTGGCAGAATCGTCCTTTGGAGAGCTTATACATGATTGTCTGGATGGATGGTATCGTCTTCAAGGTTAGGGAAAATGGTAAAGTTATCAACAAGACTGTTTATCTCTGTGTGGGTCTGAATAAGGACGGTTTAAAAGAGGTACTGGGTATGTGGGTTGGTAAAAATGAAAGTGCCGCTTTCTGGATGGGCGTTTTAACAGATCTCAAAGCCCGTGGCGTAGAAGATATACTGATTACAGTTACTGACAACCTGAATGGATTTACAGAAAACATCAAGAGTGTATTTCCTGCCTCTACCACTCAAATATGTGTGGTACATCAAATTAGGAATTCCTGTCGCTATGTGGTTTGGAAAGAAAAAAAGGAGTTCACTTCTGATTTAAAGAACATCTATAATGCACCTACTAAAGAAGCGGCTAAGATAGAGTTGGATAACTTTGAGCAAAAATGGGGCACTAAATATCCATATGCGATACGCTCATGGAGAAATAACTGGGAAGAACTAACCGTATTCTTTGATTTCCCTGTTGAGATTAGAAAGATTATCTATACCACTAATCTCATTGAAAACCTGAATGGGAAAATTAGAAAGTACACTAAAAATAAGCTATCATTCCCAAATGATGATGCCTTGAAAAAGTCTGTTTATCTGGCAATTAACGAAATCGAAAAGAAATGGTACCAACCTATTTGGAATTGGGCATTGATATTTAACCAATTTATTACTATATTTGAAAACAGGATTCAAGTATAAAACCTGAATCCTGAAGTTTTCTATTTACACAAAATTCTGGACAGTGCCAGACTATATGAATCAACCTTAGCCTACTCTATAAACCACACTCACCCACTCCTTGTCCCTATGCCTAATCGTTTTGCATCAATCATCCCCATTATAGCATTAACAACATAGAAAAGTTCCCTCCACTGAAATAATGTTTAGCCCGATACAGATAATGATGTTTGAATCATCTTGAAGTAGAAACTTATTTCTCCATTCCGTCCATTACAACTCAAGCTGAAATAGCCACCGCTTGTATGTAAGCATTATACAAACCAGCTAAATATCTCCAAACAAGTTAAAATAAATATCTTTCTATAAAAGTTTTGCCTCCTATTCATTAAAAGTTCAGGTTAACAACAGAAAAAGAATCATAACTGGGACCAAAGGCAATCTTTTCAGGTTCTACAACGATTTCGTTTCATCTTTTTTTCGTATTTTTGTCCCAATATGCATGCTTCTGCAAGGATAGCAAAGACGAATAAAAAAATAATGAGAGTAATTGATTTAATACATAGCAACGAAAAAACAGCTTTCTCTTTCGAAATACTCCCTCCTTTAAAGGGTACGGGCATCGAGAAGTTGTACCAAACCATAGATACCTTACGTGAGTTCGACCCAAAGTATATCAACATCACCACTCATCGCAGTGAGTATGTATATCGGGATTTAGGCAACGGACTTTTTCAGCGCAACCGCCTGAGAAGACGTCCGGGAACCGTAGCTGTAGCTGCTGCCATCCAGAATAAATACAACATCACAGTAGTACCCCACATTTTGTGTAGCGGGTTTACACAGGAAGAGACAGAATATGTACTGCTCGACCTTCAGTTCCTGGGTATTACAGATCTATTAGTGCTTCGTGGCGATAAAGCCAAACATGAAACCGTGTTTACTCCTGAGGGAGACGGACATCATCATGCTTTGGATCTGCAGCAACAAATCAATAACTTCAACAAAGGTATTTTTGTAGACGGATCGGAGATGAAAGTGACTAATACTCCTTTCTCATACGGTGTGGCTTGCTATCCGGAAAAGCATGAAGAAGCTCCTAATATCGATATGGATATCTATTGGTTGAAGAAGAAAGTGGAAGCCGGTGCAGAATATGCCGTTACCCAACTGTTTTACGATAACAAAAAGTACTTTGAATTCGTAGAAAAGGTACATCAGGCAGGTATCGACATCCCTATCATCCCGGGTATTAAGCCCTTTAAAAAGATATCACAACTGAATATGGTGCCTAAAACCTTCAAGGTAGACCTTCCGGAAGAGTTGACCAAGGAAGCACTGAAGTGCCAAACCGATGAGGAAGCCCGTCAGGTAGGCATCGAATGGTGCATCAGCCAATGCAAAGAGTTGATGGCAGCCGGTGTGCCCAGTATCCATTTCTACTCCATCGGAGCAGTGGACAGTATCAAAGAAGTAGCCAAAGCAATTTATTAAGCCATGTTTTTCAGAGACGTCATCGGACAAGAAGAGGCCAAGCATCGACTGATACAAGAAGTCAGCGAAGGACGCATCCCCCATGCCCAGCTTTTTTGTGGGCCCGAAGGGGTAGGCAAGTTTCCGCTGGCACTGGCCTATGCACGCTATCTGAGTTGCACCAATCGTAGTGACACTGATGCTTGCGGAGTCTGTCCGTCATGTGTGAAATTCAATAAGCTGGTTCACCCGGATGTTCATTTCGTCTTTCCGGTAGTAAAAAACGGGAGAAGCGATGACTACATTGTAGAATGGAGAAAATTGGTGTTAAACAATCCCTATTTTACCATCAATCATTGGCTGAACGAAATAAATGCAGAAAATGCACAGGCCGTAATCTACACCAAAGAGAGTGATGAGATCATGAAAAAGCTCAGCCTTAAATCCAGCGAGGGCGGATTTAAGATTACACTCCTCTGGCTGCCGGAAAAGATGCAACAGGCTTGTGCCAACAAGTTATTGAAACTGCTGGAAGAACCACCCGAAAAGACAATCTTCCTTTTGGTTTCGGAGGCTCCCGATTTAATTCTCCAAACGATATTGAGCCGCACACAACGCTTCAATCTACGTAAAATTGAGGAAGAGTGTATGGCCGAGGCTTTACAAAGCAAATACGGGGTCCAGCAGGCAACCAGTATTTCGATCGCCCACCTGGCCAACGGAAACTTTATCAAAGCCCTCGAGACGATTCACCTGAATGAAGAGAATCAGTTGTTTTTCGAACTGTTTGTCAGTTTGATGCGACTCTCTTACCAACGGAAAATCCGGGAAATGAAATTATGGAGTGAACAAGTGGCAGGCATGGGACGCGAACGCCAGAAAAACTTTCTGGAATACTGCCAACGAATGATCCGGGAGAATTTTATCTACAACCTACACCGGAAAGAGTTGACTTATATGACATTAGAAGAACAGAACTTCGCTACACGGTTTGCCCCTTTTGTCAACGAACGAAATGTAATGGGCATCATGGATGAACTGAGTGAAGCTCAAAAACATATTGAACAGAACGTAAATGCTAAAATGGTATTTTTCGACTTCTCGCTGAAGATGATCGTACTGTTAAAGCAATAACTTTAAAATAAAGTATATGGAATTTAAACTGCATAATGGGAGCGGAGGTCTTTGTTGTAAAAGCTGTTCCCGACAAGATAAAAAACTAAATACCTATGATTGGCTGGCCGACATACCAGGCAATGCAGAGGAGAGTGATATGGTAGAAGTTCAATTTAAGAACACCCGTAAAGGCTACTACCGTAACAGTAACAAAATCAAATTGGAGAAAGGCGATATCGTAGCTGTAGAAGCTACTCCGATATTGGTACTGTCACCCTGACAGGACGATTAGTCCCCCTCCAGATGAAAAAGGCAAACTTTAAACAGGATGCCGAAATCAAGCGTATCTACCGCAAAGCAAAAGCTGTAGATATGGAGAAATATGAAGAAGCAAAAGCCAAAGAACATACCACAATGATTCGTGCACGGCAGATAGCAGCCAGTCTGAATCTGGATATGAAAATTGGTGATGTAGAATATCAAGGAGACGGCAATAAAGCTATCTTTTATTATATCGCCGACGAACGCGTAGACTTCCGCCAATTGATTAAAGTACTGGCCGAAGCTTTTAGAGTACGTATCGAAATGAAGCAAATCGGTGCACGGCAGGAAGCCGGACGCATCGGAGGTATCGGCCCTTGCGGACGTGAGTTATGCTGTGCCACCTGGATGACCAGTTTTGTATCCGTATCAACCAGTGCGGCAAGGTATCAGGATATTTCACTGAATCCTCAAAAGTTGGCCGGACAGTGTGCCAAGTTAAAATGTTGCCTGAACTATGAAGTGGACTGCTATGTAGAAGCACAAAAACGTCTGCCCTCAAGAGAAATCGAACTGGAAACCAAAGACGGAACCTATTACTTCTTCAAAGCAGATATCCTCAGTAATCAGATTTCGTATTCAACCGACAAAAACTTTGCAGCAAACTTAGTGACCATTAGCGGAAAACGTGCATTCGAAGTGATAGGGCTGAACAAAAGAGGTATTAAACCGGACAGTCTGTTGGAAGCCGAACGCAAACCGGAACCTAAAAAGCCTGTTGATTTGCTGGAGCAGGAAAGCTTGACGCGTTTCGACCGTGACCGCCGCCGTAACGCCAAAGACGGAAATGGAAAGGACGAAGGCGGAAACGGAAACCGGAAAAAGAAAAAGAAGAATAATAACCGCCCGCAACAAGCTACCAATGGCGAAACACAGAGTTCACAGCCCACTCCGATTAATGCACAGGAGAACAACGGTTCTCAGCCTGTACAAAACCAACAGCGTACACGTGGTGAACGTCCGAAAAACAATAATCGCAACAACAACCAACCACGTAAAAATAATGAGTCTCGTGAACCGCGTAGCAACGAGAACCGGGAAACGCGTAAAAACGAACCCCGTGAACAGCGCCCTCCTCGCGAACCACGCGGACCGCGCAACAATGAACAACCTAAACGTATCGAGAAAGCTCAGGAAAATGAAAAGCCTGCTCAAGAATAGCATTTGCATGCTCCTTACCACATGGGTTCTGACTGCATGTGACGAAAATACTGTGTATCACTCTTACCAATCCACTCCCCCGGATGGATGGAAGAAGAGTGATACACTCTTTTTCAACGTGCCTCTAAAAGATTCCCTAGCCAACCTGCGACTGTCCGTTGGTGTACGCAACAGCAGTAACTACCCTTATCAGAACCTGAATATCCTCATCCATTATAATCTGGAAGATTCAACTGTATGGAAGACAGATACCCTGAAGTTTATACTGACTGACCGGGAAGGCAAATGGACAGGAACCGGCTGGGGAAGTCTCTACCAATCGGCACTCCCTTTGAAGGACTGCTTTGTTAAACATCCTGGCAACTATACTTTCAAGATAGTACACGAAATGAAGAATGAACAACTAACCGGGATCAGTGATGTGGGATTGAAAATAGAACATTTATAGCCGTCTGCTACGCCCCGCATCGATACGCAGAAAGATAAAAAGCAGAATCGTAAATCCCCATAAAGATGACCCGCCATAACTAAAGAAAGGCAACGGAATACCGATTACAGGGGTCAGACCAAGTACCATTCCGATGTTAATAAACAAATGAAACAGGAAAATGCTCACAACCGAATAGCCATAAACCCGCCCGAAAGTAGAAGTCTGCCGCTCTGACGTCGCTATAAGACGGAGTATCAATGCCAAGAAAAGCAAAAGAACGGCTGCCGAACCAACAAACCCCTGTTCTTCACCCACAGTACAGAAAATGAAATCGGTATCTTGTTCGGGCACATATTTCAACTTGGTTTGTGTACCATTCAGAAAACCTTTACCCGTCAACCCTCCGGAACCAATCGCAATCTTCGACTGGTTAACGTTGTAACCGGCTCCGGCTAAGTCCTCTTCCATCCCCAACACCACTTTTATACGAATCTGCTGATGAGGTTCAAGAATGTTGTCGAACACATAATCACTTGAATAAAGAAAACCGATAGAACCCAAAGCAAACAATCCGATCAAAAGATAGGCACGTTGCCGTTCGCTCAAAGATAAGTAAAGTAGATAACCTATGGTCACCACACAAAGCCCCCACTCCACCCAAACCAAATTGAATGGAGAGAGATACTCAGAAACGAGATAAGCGATCAGCAGCACAAGCAAACTACCGCCTATCATATTCCGTACAGGTTCCCACTTTTTCCTATACACCCAAACCATGGAACCGGCAAATAAAAGTATCATCAACAACACGGCAAACTCTCCGATAGGCGTAGGCGTATCGGCTATAAATACCTGATCGAAACGAATACCGACCACAAAATAGACTACGGCACATACTCCCGAAAACAAAACTACTCCAGGCATACCCTCGCGATATAGCACCAAGAAGAAGGCAAGATAGACCAATGCCGAACCGGTTTCCTTCTGCAAAATAATCAGCAACATCGGAAGTAAAATAAAAGCTACCAAGGGTAAAAAGCACTTCCACTTCTTGATATTAAATGAATAGGCATTCATAAACTTTGCCAGAGCCAAAGCTGTGGCAAATTTTGCAAACTCCGCCGGTTGCAGACTGACTGGACCTAATATTAACCACGAACGGGAACCTTTCGTATCGGGTGCAATAAAAATGGTTACGATTAACAGAAGAATCATACCTATATATATCAGGTATGCAAACATATCGTACATTCGTTCTTCAAGCATCAGGAGTATAAAACCAAGCCCAAAGGAACAGATAATCCACACAAACTGCCTACCGGCACGTGTTGAAAAGTCCAGAAAGTCACGATCACCATAATCATAACTGGCACCGCACACACTAAACCATCCACCGATTATAAGGAGCAGGTAAATGACGATCGTTACCCAATCCAATGTTTTCCATAAACTAACGCTCCTCGTTTCCATACATAATCACTCTATTACTATATTCTTCTGCACGTATCTCATTCTCCGGAGAGAGTTTCCCTTTTAAATATTGTTCCATCATCAATGCTCCGATCGGTACTCCGTAGACTGCGCCAAAACCACCATTCTCAACATATACGGCGATGGCTATCTTTGGGTTATTCATGGGAGCAAATCCCATAAAAACAGAGTGGTCATGTCCTCGGTTCTGCGCCGTACCGGTTTTGCCACATACTTCAACGTCCGGTAAAATGGCTCCTGCTACCCGGCAAGTACCTCCTGTGACCGCAGCACGCATGCCTGTAACCACATCTTCATAGTGCTTCCGGTCGATAGAGGTTTTTCTGGGAACCCGATAGAGGCTGTCGAGCTGTTCATCTTGAATTTCCTTCACAATATGTGGAGTAATAAAATGTCCCCGATTGGCTATTGTCGCACCCAAATTGGCTATCTGCAAAGGAGTTGCCAGAATCTCTCCCTGGCCAATTGCGATACTGATCACTGTCAACCCATTCCAACGTCCACGATAGGCCTTGTCATAAAACTGAGCATTAGGAATCAATCCCCGCTTTTCACCCGGTAAATCCACCCCGAGTTTATAGCCAAAACCCTGAGACACCATGTGGTCTTTCCATACAGTAATGGCATTTTGTGAAGAGCCATACTTGCGATCGCCAAACATCCGGAACAAGCCCCAACAAAAATAAGAGTTACATGAAGTCGCAATGGCCGGTATTAGCGGCAACGGCGAACCATGGGCATGACATCCCACATGCAAACTCCCGTAATTGAACCCATGAGCACAAGGGAAAGCCGGCGTATTGGTCTGAATAATCCCTTCTTGTAAGAAAGTCAGCGCTTGTGCCGTTTTAAACGTCGATCCCGGAGGATATACTCCCATAATCGAACGGTTTAACAAAGGTTTCATCGGATCTCTCTGGAGCATCAAGTGGTTCTTTCCGCGCTGACGGCCAATCATCAGTCTCGGATCAAAATCGGGTGAAGAAACCATGCAAAGTATTTCTCCCGTCTCCGGTTCGATAGCAACAATACTCCCGATTTTATTTTTCAACAAGCGTTCTCCCAACATCTGGAGATCGATATCGATTCCGAGCTTCAGGTTCTTTCCGGGTATCGGACGCTTATCATACTTTCCATCCATATAATGTCCTTGTATACGTCCGTGCGCATCCCTCAACAATACCTCAACGCCCTTTTCGCCCCGTAAATAAGATTCATATGATTTTTCAATACCCTGTTTCCCGATATAGTCTCCCCGGATGTAATAATCATCATTTTCGATGTCTTTCATTGATACTTCACCAATATCACCAAGCACATGGGCAGCGGAGTTATAGCTATATTGACGAATGGTACGTCGCTGGATATAGAATCCGCGAAACTTAAATAGCTTCTCCTGAAATACGCCACATTCTTCTGCCGAAAGTTGAGACATGAATACCTGATTGGTATAGCGTGAATAACCGGGATTCCTGCGACGATCTTTCATATCGCTCATTATCTTCAGAAACTGTGCACGAGTGATATTCAGCGTCTGGCACAAGTCGAGTGTATCGAGGTTCTCAACTTCCTTCGGCACCATTGTTATATCATACGCAGGCTGATTAAACACTAACAGTTTATCATTCCGGTCGTACATTGCCCCACGTGACGGGTACTGAATCTTATTCAGGAAAGCATTACTGTCGGCATTTTTTTTATAGTCATCAGTAGCTATCTGGAGAGAAAACAGACGCAGCAGATAAATCAGGACAATAGCCAATGCTACTCCGCCGATCACATATTTCCGTTTCTCTAAAACATAATCTTTTGCCATACCTATCTCCTCACTCCTTCAACAGCCATAATACAGGTTATAGTCAAAATGGTGCTCGACACCACCCTTAACAGCAACAACGGTATGCTGGTAAATGAGAAGAACTCAAGAGTCAGTAACATAAAATGGTGAACAAAGACACTTACCACCAAATATTTAAGGAAAGAAGCAATTCCCATACTTTTCAGCGAAGGTACGATACTATCCAAAGTATCTCGAGGCGTAAACAAGCGAAGAAACAACGGACGTAGAAAAGCCAGTAGTACTGTCGCCGCCGCATTCATACCCGGGGTATTAGAAAAGATATCGATGGCAAGCCCCATACAGAAACCCCATACCATCAATTCGTTTCGGGAAGTACCGGAGTTAAATTTTAATATAAAATAAACGTATAGAAAAGGAGTAGCCACACCGGCTATGTGCACATTATTCAAGATCAGCACCTGAAGTAATATCAGACCGACAAACCATCCTATTCTATGTATATAGTTGATAATCATTGCGCCAAACTCTTTTGTTCCAACTCTTTTTGCTCTCTCTGACCAGTTCTTGCAATCACACGCACCTCACTCACCTTACCAAAATCCGTTGCCAGTTTTACCTTCAACAGATAGGAAAGGCCATCATTCGAATCGGCCATATCATCTACCGTACCAATCATAATACCTTCAGGAAAAACCGTGGAATAACCACTGGTCACAACTGTATCTCCCAAATTGAATTCGGCATGACGAGGCAAATCTTTCAAATAAGCATACCGGGCATCTCCATATTCCCACTTCAGGTAACCGAAATACTCACTACCCACAATTTTACAACTAATGCTGGATTTGCTGTTCAACACCGAAATCACCCGGGAATAGTGAGAAGAAGTTTCATATACGATGCCGACCACCCCATTACCATCGACCACGCCCATTTCAGGACGGATGCCATCCTTCGATCCCCGATTCAGAGTGATGTAGTTATCTACCAGATTGAGACTGTTATTGATAACCCGGGCTTTGAAGATTTCATAGTCTGTATCCGACAAGTTTCGGATACTATTCAGCTCGGTTGAGTCAGAGAGATGTTTTACTAATGCATTCTCCAGATTGCGGTTCTGCTGCTCCAACTCCATGATGCGATCCAATAAATCCTCATTGACCGACTTCAGATGGAAATAAGAAGTTATTCCACCGGATACTTCATATACTTTGCCGGCAACTACATTGGCCGAACTGAAATAAACACTGTGTTGGTAGTGGTTAAAGCGAAATAACAAAACAAAACTGATCACCTCCAACAGAATGAAGAGGAACCAGTGATTATATTTCAAAAGAAAGTTCAGTAAATTCCGCATAAAGACATATAAGTTACAAACTACGATCTACGAGCCACAAGTTCGTGCAGCAACTTACGCAACTGCCTCTCACTTATAGCTCGTAAACCGTAGTCAATTATTTATCTCATCAAGAATGAGAAACGGTCTACATTCTTCAATGCAACCCCTGTACCTTTAGCTACTGCATGCAACGGGTCTTCTGCAATGTGGAAAGGAATATTTATCTTATCAGTCAGACGTTTGTCCAAGCCACGAAGCAGCGCTCCACCACCGGCCAAATAGATTCCATTATGCACAATATCGGCATACAGTTCAGGAGGTGTATTCTCTAACGCACTCAGAATAGCTGTTTCTATCTTCGAGATTGATTTCTCAAGACAGTGTGCCACTTCCTGGTAGCATACCGGAACTTCCATCGGAAGTGCAGTGATACGGTTCGGTCCGTGAACGATATAATCTTCAGGAGCATCCTCACCCAGTTCGGTCAAAGCAGCACCCACATTTATCTTAATACGTTCGGCCATACGCTCACTGACTTTCACGTTATGCTGACGGCTCATGTATTCCTGAATATCGGCAGTCAGATCATCTCCCGCTATACGAATAGAGTTGTTCGAAACAATACCTCCCAATGAAATTACAGCAATCTCGGTAGAACCACCACCTATATCAACAATCATGTTTCCTTCCGGTGCTTCTACATCGATACCGATACCGATAGCCGCAGCCATAGGTTCAAATACCAGATAGACATCACGTCCGCCGGCATGTTCGGCAGAGTCACGGACAGCACGAAGTTCAACTTCCGTACTACCCGAAGGCACTCCGATCACCATACGAAGCGATGGAGAGAAAAGGCGATTACGAGTATTTACCTGTTTGATCAGTCCGCGCATCATCTGCTCGCAAGCATAGAAGTCGGCAATCACTCCGTCGCGCAACGGACGGATGGTACGAATATTCTCGTGCGTCTTTTCGTGCATCAGCTTGGCCTTTTCACCTACAGCAATCATCTTGTCTGTCCGACGGTCAAGGGCCACCACCGAAGGCTCATCTACTACAATCTTACCACCGGTAATAATGATAGTATTGGCCGTACCGAGGTCCATTGCTATTTCTTGTGTAAAAGAGAATAATCCCATAATGAATAAATTTCTAATGCGTCAATATACCAGTGTGCCCATAACGGGTTGTCCGGCATATAACAAGTTTTTAATTAGTGCTTAAAGTGGCGGATACCCGTTGTAACCATTGCCATGCCATGTTCGTTGCAATAGTCAAATGTCAACTGGTCTTTCACCGAACCGCCCGGCTGGATCACAGCTGTCACACCTTCCTTATCCGCAATTTCCACACAATCGGGGAAAGGGAAGAAAGCATCCGATGCCATCACCGCACCCTGCAAATCGAAACCAAACGACTTAGCTTTTTCGATAGCTTGTTTCAGTGCATCCACACGTGAAGTCTGTCCCACACCGCTTGCCAGCAATTGTTTTCCTTTGGCCAAAACAATGGCATTCGACTTACTGTTTTTTACTATTTTATTAGCAAACAGCATATCTTCTACCTCTTCCGGTGTCGGAGCTTTATCAGTTACCGTTTTCAGGTCTGCAGTTGTTTCAATATTCAAGTCTCTGTCCTGAACCAATACACCATTCAATAAAGAACGGAATTGCTTTCTCGGCAATTTAGCCTCTTTACGAACCAAAATGATACGATTCTTTTTCTGTCCCAGAATTTCGAGTGCATCTACATCGTAATCAGGAGCAATCACAACTTCAAAGAAGATTTTATTGATCTCTTCCGCTGTCTCTTTATCAATAACCGCATTCGTGATCAGCACCCCCCCAAAGGCAGATACCGGATCACCGGCCAACGCATCTTTCCATGCTTCGAGCACAGTAGGACGAGAAGCCAGCCCGCAAGCATTATTATGCTTCAGAATAGCAAATGTGACATCGTCAAACTCATCGATCAAATCGACAGCGGCATTGATGTCAAGCAGGTTGTTATAAGAGATCTCTTTTCCATGAATCTGATCGAACATCTCATCCAGGTTTCCATAGAAATATCCTTTCTGATGTGGATTTTCGCCATAACGCAACGTCTTCTGGCTATTGGCAGAGCAACGGAAAGCAGAACCCTCTTCAGCATCAAAATAGTTGAAGATAGCCGAATCATAGTGTGAAGATACGGCAAATGCCTCTTTAGCCATCCAACGACGTTCTTCAAGAGAAGAAGTGGCCCCGTGCTCCATCAACATATCGAGCAAAGGTTTATATTGAGCTTGTGAAGCAACAATAATTACGTCATTGAAGTTTTTGGCAGCGGCACGAATCAAAGAGATTCCGCCTATATCAATTTTTTCGATAATAGCAGCCTCATCAGCACCCGAAGCAACAGTCGCTTCAAACGGATAGAGGTCTACAATAACCAGGTCGATTTCAGGGATTTCATATTTCTCAATCTGCTGGATGTCTTGTTCCAGTCCACGGCGGCAAAGAATTCCTCCGAATATTTTCGGATGCAGCGTCTTCACTCTACCACCCAAAATAGAAGGATACGAAGTCAAATCTTCGACAGCCTTACAGGGATAGCCCAGCGATTCAATAAACTGACGAGTTCCGCCTGTTGACAGGAACTCTACTCCTTCTTCATGCAGTTTGGTAATGATTTCATCCAAACCTTCTTTGTGATAAACCGATACCAAAGCGGTTTTTATTCTTTTAGACTCAGACATTGATTTGCTTATTAAGTATTTGGTGCGCAAAGTTACGAAATATTGTTTATCGTACGTAATAAATAAGGTGTGAATTATTAATAAAAAAGCGCTGACTCACAATTGAATGAGTCAGCGCCATTTTTACTTTTATTTTATTTGCAACAATCTATTACCAAATTGACACCCGCTTATCTACCGGCAAGTACATCGGATCTTTTTCAGTAATATTGAAAGCTTCATACCATGCACCGATTTGAGGCAGTGCTCCATCTACACGCCATTTGCCCAACGAATGCGGATCGGTCTTCGTACGCTTCAGGATTTCTTCAGGACGGATGTTTCCGGCCCACACATTGGCATAAGACAAGAAGAAGCGCTGTTCGGGTGTAAATCCGTTTTCAATTTTCAACGGAGCCGCAGCCGTCGCTTTTTTGAATGCCTGATATGATACCTGAAGTCCACCGTGATCGGCAATGTTTTCGCCTAAAGTAAACTCTCCATTGGCATGAACACCGGGAGCTACTTCAATACTGTCGAAGAAGTTAGCCATCACCGCCGCACGAGCCTCAAAGTTCTTGGCATCTTCTGCCGTCCACCAATCTTTCAAGTTACCATCCTTATCATACTGACGACCCTGATCATCAAATCCATGGGTCATTTCATGTCCGATAACTACACCGATCGCTCCATAATTGAAGGCATCATCCGCATTCATATCAAAGAAAGGATATTGAAGTATACCGGCCGGGAAACAGATCTCATTCGTCGTTGGATTGTAATATGCATTTACTGTCTGCGGAGTCATATACCACTCGTCCTTATCGACCGGTTTACCATATTTGCCGATCATCTCGTTGTAACTCCACTGGTTGGCACGTTCAATGTTGGCCCAATATGAATCATCCTTTATTTCCAGAGAAGAGTAGTCTTTCCACTTATCCGGATACCCGATCTTGACATGGAAAGTCGCCAGTTTTTCAAGTGCTTTTTCTTTGGTCTCTTCACCCATCCAGCTCAGCCCCTTGATGCGCTCTCCCAAAGATTCCTGCAAATTCTTGACCAGCGCTACCATACGCTCCTTAGCCGCAGCAGGGAAATACTTCTCTACATACATCTGTCCGACAGCCTCGCCCAATGAACCATCAACAGTGCTGACAGCACGCTTCCAACGAGGTTGCATCTCTTTCTTACCCGACATGGTACGGCCATAGAAATCAAAATCCTGGGCTATAAAGTCGTCACTCAGATAGTTGGCAGCCGAATTGATCAGATTCCACTGCAAGTACAAAATCTGCTCCTCGAGTGATACCGTATCGATGATGGCATTCACCTCCTTCAATGCATCAGGCTGACCAATATTAACTTCTTTCAGGTTATTCAGTCCGGCAGTTGAGAAAAATACATCCCATGCAAAAGAAGGATACTCTTTTTGCAATTCTTCCAAAGTCTTCTTATTATAGTTGGCATGCGGATCACGCAATTCTACTTGCGAACGTGCCGACTGGGCCAGGCGAGTCTCGATATTCATCACTGCTTTCACAGCTTTCCGGGCAGTAGCTTCATCATATCCGGCCAGTTGGAACATCTTACTTACATGCTGCTGGTATTTATCACGAATTTCTTTCGTCTGCGCATCATCCTCCAAATAATAATCCCGTTCGCCCATGCCCAGGCCACCTTGCATGGTATGCACCATATTTTCATTGCTATTCATGTCATCAGCACTGACATACAGAATGAAGTACGGATACATCCCTCTCTTCTGCATTTCTACAATCAACGGATAGATTTCAGCTTTATCTTTGATGGCACCTATTTTCTCCAGTTCGGGTTTAATGGGGGCAGCGCCTTCCTTATTCAGTTTTACGCTGTCCATAGCTATATTATAAAGTTCACCGACTTTCTGTGCAATGCTGCCGGCTTCATGTTTTTCGGCAGCCAGCCCTTCAATCAGTCCACGCAACTGCTGACGGTTGTTTTCGGCGAGCATATCGAATGAACCGAAACGTGAATACTCATCTGTC
>OHHU01000775.1_pt1 | contig 17174 bp, 12 predicted proteins | sample 1568151 | NCBI WGS metagenome assembly OHHU01 (sample SAMEA3879572, study PRJEB24766) | human gut metagenome | biome: human-associated habitat; feature: feces | place: USA | collected 1985/1987 | reverse complement strand
CTTCGGCGCGGACGACTACCAGACCTGCCGCCGTTACAATATGGATCTGATCGTCCCCGTGGACGACCGCGGCTATCAGACCGCCGACGCCGGCAAGTTCGCCGGGATGCGCTATGACGAGTCCAACAAGGCGATCTTCGACGATTTGGTCTCCACCGGTGCGCTGTTCGCCTCCGAGGAATTCACCCACAGCTATCCGCACTGCTGGCGCTGCAAGAGCCCCATCATCTTCCGCGCCACGCCGCAGTGGTTCTGCTCCGTCGAGTCCTTCAAGGATGAGGCCGTCGCTGCCTGCGAAAACGTCAAGTGGATGCCCGCGTGGGGCAAGGATCGCATGATCTCCATGATTCGCGACCGCGCCGACTGGTGCATCTCCCGTCAGCGCCGCTGGGGTCTGCCCATTCCGGTGTTCTACTGCAAGGACTGCGGCAAGCCCGTCTGCACGCCGGAGACCATCGCGCACATATCCAGGCTCTTTGACGAGCACGGCTCGAACTACTGGTTCGCACACGAGGCCATGGAGCTGGTACCGGAGGGTCTGTGCTGCCCGCACTGCGGCGGCAAGACCTTTGAAAAGGAAACCGACACCCTCGACGGCTGGTTCGATTCCGGCTCCACGCACATCGCCTCCCTGCGCCGCAATCATCCCGAGCAGTGGCCCGCGACCATGTACCTTGAGGGCGCCGACCAGTACCGCGGCTGGTTCCAGTCGAGCCTGCTGACGAGCGTCGGCGCACTGGGCGAGGGCGCACCCTTCCGCGAGTGCCTGACCCACGGCTGGACGGTCGACGGCGAGGGGAAGGCCATGCACAAGTCCCTCGGCAACGGCGTTGACCCCGCCGAGCTGATCCGCGACTTCGGCGCGGACATCGTCCGCCTGTGGGCGGCGAGCGCGGACTACCGCGTGGACGTGCGTTGCTCCAAGGAGATCTTCAAGCAGCTCTCGCAGAGCTATCTGAAATTCCGCAACACCGCGCGCTACTGCCTCGGCAACCTCGACGGCTTCGACGCAGACCACCTCGTCGCGCCGGAGGAGATGCTTGAGCTCGACCGTTGGGCGGTGACGAAGCTCAACGCCCTGATCGAGACCGGCTTCCGCGCCTATGAAAACTATGAATTCCATGTCCTGACTCACGCGATCAACGACTTCTGCGTGGTGGAGCTGTCGAGCTTCTATCTGGACATCCTGAAAGACCGCCTGTACTGCGAGGAGCGCAACGGCCTCAAGCGCCGCAGCGCCCAGACCGCGCTGTACCTGATCCTCGACGCGATGGCGCGGATGTTCGCGCCCATTCTGGCCTTCACCTGCGACGAGATCTGGCAGGCCATGCCGCACCGCAGCGGCGACGACACCCGCAACGTCGTCCTCAACGAAATGGTCAGGCCCTACACCGCCTACGCGCTGGATGAGGCTGCCATGCAGAAGTGGGACACCCTCATCGCCCTGCGCAACGACGTCAACGGCGTTCTGGAAACCGCCCGCGCCGACAAGCGCATCGGCAAGGCGCTGGAAGCGCACGTCGCGCTCTACGCCGAGGACGAAGCCTCCCGCGCCGCGCTGGAGGCCGTGAAGGAGCTGGATCTTGCGGAGCTGTTCATCGTTTCCGACGTGCTGCTGGAAAACGGCGCGCCGAAGGAAGAAAACGTCTGCGGCACCGGCGCAAACTTCCCCGGTATGCGCATTGAGGTGCTGCCCGCCGCCGGCGAAAAGTGCCCGCGCTGCTGGATGCACTCCACCGAAGCCAACGCCGAAGGGCTCTGCCCGCGCTGCGCGCGCGTGGTTGCCGGCCTGACGCTGGATTGATCGGTTTTTCCGCCCCTGCCCGACACGACAGGGGCGGATTTTCCACATCATAAAAAGGAGAACGTTATGCAACAGGTATGTCTGCGGCGCGGCGAGGAGAGGGACATTCTCGCCGGCGCGCGCCTGATCTATGACAATGAGATCGACTGGGTGGACGAGGACTGCGCCGACGGCGGCGTGGTCGAGGTCCGCGACAGCCGGATGCGCTTTGTCGCCAAGGGCTTTTTCAACGGCCGCTCCAAGATCGTGGTGCGGGTGCTGACGCTCGACCGGAACGAGGCCATCGACCGCGATTTCTTCCGCCGGCGCATCGCCGCTGCGTGGGAAAACCGGCAGCTTCTGGGCTTTTCCGACGCCTGCCGCGTGGTGTTCGGTGAGTCGGACGGCCTGCCCGGCCTGACGGTGGACAAGTTCGGAGATTGCCTCTCCATCCAGATCGTCTCCCTCGGCATGGAGCTGCGCAAGGACGAGATCGTCGAAACGCTCGTCGAGCTCTTCGCGCCCCGCTGCATCTATGAACGCGACGACGTCGCCGTCCGCGAAAAGGAGGGCATGGAGCAGCGCAAGGCCTGCCTGTACGGCGCGGTGCCGGAGGAGCTGATCATCCGCGAGCACGACGCGCTCATGCGCGTGGATCTGGTAAACGGTCAAAAAACCGGTCACTTCCTCGACCAGCAGGAAAACCGCGGCCGCCTCAAGCCCTACGCTGCCGGGCGCACGGTGCTCGACCTCTGCTGCTGCACGGGCGGCTTCTCCGTCCATGCTGCGCTCTATGGCGCAGAAAGCGTCGAGGCCTCGGACGTTTCCGAAACCGCGCTGGCCATGGTGCGCGAGAATGCCGCGCGCAACGGCGTAGCCGGCCGCATCACGACCACCTGCGCCAACGCCTTTGACCTCGTCAAGCGCTACACGGAGGAGGGGCGGCAGTTCGGCCTCGTCATCTGCGACCCGCCGGCCTTTGCCAAGAGCAAAGGCGCGCTCGACGGCGCCTATCGCGGCTATAAGGAGCTGAACCTGCGCTGTATGCGTCTGTGCGCGCCGGGCGGCTTCCTCGTCACCTGCTCGTGCAGCCAGTATATGACCGCCGGCCTCTTTGAAAAAATGCTCCGCGACGCCGCGGCCGACTGCGGTCGTCCCGTGCGTCTGCTGGAGCGTCTGACCCAGTCGCGCGACCATCCGGCCGACCTGAACGCCGAATACGCGCTGTATCTCAAGGGCTGCATTTTGCAGGTGCTCTGACCCGCTTTTCTTTTCCCGGAAAATATGTTATGATACCCGCAGAAAAGAAACGGAGGTTGCCCCCATGAAAAAACGAATTCTTGTCCTGACGGCGCTGATCCTTGCATTCTCGCTGTGCTTACAGGGCTGCGGACTTCTCACGGCCGCCATCAACGAGCTGCTGACCACCTTCCCCTCCCCGGAGTGGAAGCGCCCGGATTATTCGGGCGGCACCGTCGACTACACCGACTACACCCGCCCTTATTCGCCCAATGTCGACCCGGTCGTCTTTTCCGAGATGCAGTATGAGCGTCCGGACGTGGACGCGCTCTGCGCCGCGCTGGAGCAGACGGGTACGGACGCCGCGGACAAATCCTCGGACGACGTGCTGGAAAGCTACATTGCCGCTTACGACCGGTATATCCATTTCAATACGATGAGCAACCTCGTCTATATCCACTACACGCTGGACCTGAACGACGAGTATTACAACGCCGAATATCTCTGGTGCGAGGAGCAGACCCCGCTGGTGGAAAAGGCGCTGGAGGACTGCTACCGCGCCATGGCCGCCTCCCCCATCCGCGACGCGCTGGAATCGGACTATTTCGGCGAAGGCTTCTTCCTCGGCTATGACGGCGACGGGATCTATTCCAACCCCAAGGTCGTCGAGCTGATGCAGCAGGAGGCCGACCTTCAGGCGCAGTACATGGCTCTGACGAGCGACATGACCGTCACCTACGAGGGAGAGGAAGTTCTCTTCTCGGAAGCGCTGGCCGACGCGCAGAGCTACGACGAATACTACGCGCTGATCGACCTCTACTGCGAGAAATACAATCCGCTGGCAGCCGACCTCTATATCCGGCTGGTCAAAACGCGCCGTGCGCTGGCGCAGGAGCTGGACTATGGCAGCTATGCCGACTATGCCTACGAGAACACTTACTACCGCGACTACACGCCCGCGCAGGCGGAGCAGTATCTTGCCGACGTGCGCGCCGAGCTGGTGCCGCTCTTCTCCGGCTACTCCTCCGCGAATCTGCCCGACATGGACGCAGACGAGGTCATGCAGCTTCTGGAGGGCACGGTAGACGCGCTGGGACACGAGCTCGCGACCGCCTACAGCTACCTGCAGGCCTATGAGCTCTATGACATCACCTCCTCCTCGAGCAAAATGCCCGGCTCCTATGAAACCTATCTGGAGGAGTACGAAGCGCCCTTCATGTACGTTTCCCCGACGGGCAACCTGGGCGACCTTCTGACGGCGGCGCACGAATTCGGCCACTTCACCGACGGCTTTGTCAACTGCAACCTGACCGATTCCACGGACGTTGCCGAAGTCTTTTCGCAGGGGCTGGAATACCTGACGCTGGACGCGGCGGAGCTGTCCGTCCTTCAGCGCCACGCGCTCAGGCAGAGCAAGATGAACGATTCCCTGCTGACCTTCCTCTCGCAGGCGTGCTACTACGACTTTGAATGCCGCGTGTTCGCCCTGCCGGACGAGGAGCTGACGCGGGAAAACCTGAACGCCCTGTTTTTGCAGTGCAATCAGGAGTACGGCATGGCGACCGAGGGCTTTGAAACCTACGATTCCATGGGCTGGTTTGAGATTCAGCATTTCTTCATCGCGCCGTATTATATGATCAGCTACTGCGTGTCCAACGACCTTGCGCTGCAGGTTTACGCACTGGAGCAGCAGACGCAGGGCGCCGGACTGGAAAAATACACCGATATGCTCTACAACAGCGCCGGCTCGACGCTTCTGGCCTTCGCGGAGGAAAACGGACTGGAATCCCCCTTCGCTGAGGGTCGCGTCGCGAAGCTGGCGGACTTTCTGGAGGCACAGATCAGATGAGTGACGTCATTGCCGCCATCGCGACGGGCCGGGTGCCCTGCGCGATCGGCATTCTTCGACTGTCCGGCCCCGGCTGCGCCGAGGCCGCGGGCCGGGTCTTTACCCTGCGCGGCGGGATGCCGCTGGCGCAGGCGCCGAACCGTAAGCTGATGCTCGGCACGCTCCGCGACCGGCAGGGCCGCGTGATCGACGAGGCGCTCGCCGTCTACACCCGCGCGCCGCACAGCTACACCGGTGAGGACACCGTGGAGCTGCAATGCCACGGCTCGCCCGCCATGCTGGCAGCCGGGCTGGAGGCGCTGCTGGCCGCGGGCGCGCGGCAGGCGCTGCCCGGCGAATTCACCAAACGCGCCTTTCTGAACGGGCAGCTCGACCTGACGCAGGCCGAGGCCGTGATCGACCTGATCGACGCGGAAACCGCCGAGGCCGCGGCCAATGCTGCCGGTCAGCTCGGCGGCGCGCTGCTGCGGCGCATCGACCCCGTGTACAACGACCTGCGCGACCTGTGCAGCCATTTTCACGCGGTGCTTGACTATCCGGACGAGGACATCGAGGACTTCGGCCGGGACGAGCTGGCGCAGACGCTCCGCCGCGCGGCAGAGGCCGTTTCCGCGCTGCTTTCCACCTATGAGCGCGGGAAAATTCTCAGGCAGGGCGTTCGCACCGTCCTTCTGGGACGGCCGAACGCCGGAAAATCCTCCCTGTTCAACGCCCTTGCGGGCTTTGACCGCGTGATCGTCACGGAAATTGCCGGCACGACGCGCGACACCGTCGAAGAGCCGGTGAAGGTCGGCGGCGTACTCCTGCGCCTGACGGATACCGCCGGCATCCGGGAGGCGGGCGACCGCATTGAGGCCATGGGCGTGGAGCGCTCGGAGCGGGCCGCGCGGGAGGCGCAGCTTGCCATCTTCGTGTGCGACGGCTCGCGTCCGCTGGATGCGGAAGACGAGCGCGCGATGCAGGCGGCGCTGGACGCGCCGGAGCACATCGCCGTCGTCAACAAATCCGACCTTCCCCTGTGCATTTCCCCGGAGGCGCTGCCCTTTGACACCGTCCTCACCCTCTCGGCCGCGACGGGCGAGGGGCTGGACGCGCTCACGCGGGAGATCGCCCGCCGCTTCGCGGCAGACACACGCTGCGACGGGTCGCTTCTGACCAACCCGCGGCAGTTCGGCGCGCTTTCCCGCGCGCAGGACGCCCTTGCCCGCGCGGAGCAGGCCCTCCTTGCCGGCGTCACCCCGGACGCCGTCCTGACGGACGTGGAGCTTGCAATGCAGGCGCTGGGCGAGATCACCGGCCGCACCGTCCGCGAGGACATCACCAACCGTATCTTTGAACGCTTCTGCGTCGGAAAGTGAGCGCTTATGGCAAACGTCAACGACATTCCGCGCGGCTATGCCATGACCGGCAAGCTGAACCTGCGCGCCGACCCAAAAGAATACCGCCGCTGGAATCTGTTTTCCGCCGTCCTCGGCCTGGGGCTGATCGCTGCCGGCTGGGTCTGGCACAGCTTTGCGCCGCTCAAGGCGCTGTTCGAGGCCGGATTTTCGGTCTATTTCCTGCGTATCGCGGCGCTGGCTGCCGGACTTTTTGTTTATGCGCAGGGCTATCAGCTCACGCGGGCACTGTTTCTGCGTCTGCTCGGCGGGCAGGGCCCCTGCTGGCGGCGGCAGGGGCTGCTGCAAATTCCCGGCAGCTACGCCTATTTCTCCCGCGGCCGCTTCGCGCTGGCCGCGCTGAGCCCGCTGCTTCTCTGGACCGCCGCGCTTCTGGGCGCATGCTTCCTCGTCCCGGTGGACTGGTTCTGGATCGTCTACCTGATCCTGATCTACGACCTCGGCGGCAATCTGGCCGTTTTCCACGCCGTTTATCACGTTCTACGCGCCCCGAAAACCGCGCTCGTGCGCACGACCGGCGTGCAGACCCTCATCTACACGGAGGAACGCCCATGAAAGAAACTCTGCGTGCCGAGGCGCTGCGCCTCGGCCTTTCCCTGACGGAGGAGCAGCTTGACCGCTTCTGCGCCTTCGGCGCGGCACTGCTGGAAAAGAACAAGGTCATGAATCTCACCGCCATCACCGACCCGGAGGCCGTGGCGCGCCTGCACTTTGCCGACTGCCTGACGCTCCTGACCGCCGCCGATCTCAAGGGCAAAGCCGTCATCGACGTCGGCTGCGGCGCGGGCTTTCCCGGCGTTCCGCTGAAGCTGGCCGAGCCGACCATTCGCCTGACCCTGCTCGACAGCCTGCAAAAGCGCGTGCGCTGGCTGGAGGAAACCCTTTCCTCCATGGGAGTGGAGGCCGAATGTGTCGCCGCCCGCGCGGAGGAATTCGCCGCCCGCGAGCGCTACGATTTCGCCGTTTCCCGTGCGGTGGCGCGGCTGAACGTGCTTTCCGAGCTCTGTCTTCCCTTCGTCAAAGTCGGCGGCGCCTTCCTTGCGATGAAGGGCGCGGCGGCGCAGGAGGAGCTGGACGAGGCCGCGCGCGGCATTTCCATCCTCGGCGGCAAGGTCGAGGCGGTCAAATCCTACGACATCGGCGGCGCGGAGCACCGCGTGATCGTCATCCGCAAGGTGCGCCCGACGCCCCCCGCCTATCCCCGCCGTTTTGCCAAAATCAAACTGCAACCACTTTCGTAAAGGACTTGATCTCCATGCGCTATTTTGCTGGAACCTATGACATCGCCGTCGTCGGCGCGGGCCATGCCGGGATCGAAGCGGCGCTGGCCGCCGCCCGCCTCGGCCTGAAAACGGTGATCTTCACCATCAACCTCGACGCCGTGGGCAATATGCCCTGTAACCCGGCCATCGGCGGCACGGGCAAGGGCCATCTGGTGCGCGAGCTGGACGCCCTCGGCGGCGAGATGGCGCGCGCCGCGGACGCCTGCTGCATCCAGTACCGGATGCTCAACCGCGGCAAAGGCCCGGCCGTCCACTCTCTGCGCGCGCAGGCCGACCGACGCCGTTATCAGGAATTCATGAAACACACACTTGAGCGTCAAGAAAATCTGGATCTCAAGCAGGCCACCGTAACGGAGATCCTGACCGAAAACGGCCGCGTGAGCGGCGTGGTGACGCAGCTCGGCGCGGAGTACCGCGTGCGCGCCTGCGTGATCGCCGCCGGGACCTACCTCGACAGCCGCGTCATCACAGGCGAGGTGAGCCTGCCCTCCGGCCCGGACGGGATGCGCGCCGCGCTGGAGCTGACCGGCTCCCTGCGCGCGCTCGGCCTGAACCTGCGCCGCTTCAAGACCGGCACGCCGCCGCGCATCAACGCGCGCAGCGTCGATTTTTCCAAAATGGAGGTGCAGCCCGGCGACGAAACGCCGGAGCCCTTCTCCTTCTCGACCCACGCCGCGGTGGAAAACCGCGCCGTGTGCTACCTGACCTACACAAATGCCGAAACCCACCGCATCATCCGCGAAAATCTCGCGCGCAGCCCGCTGTACGACGGCTCCATCACGGGCGTCGGCCCGCGCTACTGCCCGAGCATCGAGACGAAGATCGTCCGCTTTGCCGACAAGCCGCGCCACCAGCTCTTTCTGGAGCCCTGCGGCCTCGGCACGGACGAGATGTACTTGCAGGGCTTCTCCTCCAGCCTGCCGGAGGACGTGCAGATCGCGATGCTGCACACCGTCGCAGGACTGGAGCACGCGGAGATGATGCGTCCGGCCTACGCGATCGAATACGACTGCGTCGACCCCACGGAGCTCTACCCCACACTGGAGTGCAAAAAAGTCCCCGGCCTCTACGGCGCGGGCCAGTTCAACGGCTCGTCCGGCTATGAGGAGGCGGCGGTGCAGGGCTTTGTCGCGGGCGTGAACGCAGCACTGGCGATCCGGGGCCGCGAGCCGCTGATCCTGCGCCGCTCGGACGGTTACATCGGCACGCTGATCGACGATCTGGTCACCAAGGGGACCGAGGAGCCCTACCGCATCATGACCTCCCGCAGCGAATACCGCCTGCTGCACCGGCAGGACAACGCCGACGAGCGTCTCGCGCCCATCGGTCACCGCATCGGTCTGATCTCCGATGCGCAACTCGCCGCCGTGGAGGAAAAATACGCCGCCGTGCGCGCGGAGATCCGCCGGCTGGAATCGACCGGCACCCCCGCCACGCCGGAACTGAACCGTTTTCTGGAGAGCGTCCCCTCCGCGCCGGTCGTCAGCGCGGCGCGCCTGATCGACCTGCTGCGCCGCCCGGAGCTGAGCTATGAAATGCTCGCGCCCTTCGACCGCACCCGCCCGGCGCTTCCGCCGGAGGTCACCCGGCAGGTCGAGATCCGCGTCAAGTACGAGGGCTATCTGCAGCGCCAGCAGAAGCAGATTGAGGAATTCTCCCGCGAGGAGGAGCGCCTGCTCCCGCCGGATGCCGATTACGAGTCCATCGCGGGGCTGCGGCTGGAAGCACGGCAGAAGCTCGCGCAGATCCGTCCCCGCTCCGTCGGGCAGGCCGGCCGCATCTCCGGCGTTTCGCCGGCGGACATCGCGGTGCTTTTGATCTGGCTGGAACGGAAGTAAAAAAAACTGTCGAATAAAAGCAGCCTCACACGTCGTGCGCATCGTCGTGTGAGGCTGCTTAACATAATTCCTACTTTTTTGCGGAAATTTCACGGATTTTGTTTATTGTAGATAAATTGTCGAAATAGGTCTACAAAAAAATAGTAAAAAATACACCAATCTTCTTGAAAAATTTCGAAGTGTATGTTAAATTAGAATTACCGTCCGGAGGGTTGGACGGAACAGGAGGATGCAAAAGAGGAGGAGTCAGTATGGAAAAAATGTATCGCGTTTTGCTTGCCAACGGCAGCAGCGAGTTCTGCGAGAAACTCGCTGCGACGCTCAAGCAGACGGATCGGTACGTCGTCGTCGGTACTGCGACCGACGGCGTTCGGGCAATCAGCCTGCTGCGGGAAACGAACCCTGAATTTCTCGTGGTAGACCTGATGCTGCAGCAGGCAGACGGCATGTCCGTGCTAAAAGCTGCGGCAGCGCTGGACAAGAAGCCGGTCATGCTGGTGCTGGTGGAATTTGTCACGGAGTACATCTCGTCGATGTTCCTGAACCTCGGCGTGCAGTACATCATGCTCAAGCCATGCACCCCGCGCGCCATTGCCGAGCGGATGAACGAGATCCGCGAAAGCATGGGCCAGCGCAAGGCGCCCGCCGCGCGTTCGAGGGAGGCGAACGTAGAGGCGATGGTGACCTCGATCATTCATGAGATCGGCGTTCCGGCGCACATCAAGGGCTATCAGTACCTGCGAGAGGCCATCATGATCGCGGTAAACGACATGGATGTCATCAATGCGATCACGAAGGTTTTGTCTCCGCAGGTTGCCAAAACCTTTGCCACAACGCCGTCGCGCGTCGAGCGCGCGATCCGACATGCGATCGAGGTCGCGTGGGATCGCGGCGATCTGGAAACGTTACAACGGTTCTTCGGCTACACGGTGTCGAACACCAAGGGCAAACCGACGAATTCGGAATTCATCGCACTGATCGCCGATAAGCTGCAATTGCAGCTCAAAAACATGGACGCCGCGGTGATGTAAACCGCAAAAAATACGGGATTCCCTGAAGGGAATCCCGTATTTTTACAGCTTGTCAAAAAAGTCCTTTTGGACTTTTTTGACAAGCTGCCTACAAAATTGCAAAATCAATATTTGTAGTATTATTTTGCAATTTTGATCGCTGCGGCGGGTTATTGAACGCGAAAGGGAACCCTGACGGTTCCCTTTCACACTATTCTTCCCTCCGAAACTTTCGGCTGGATAGGTTTTTTGACAGTCTGAAAAATACGGGATTCCCTGAAGGGAATCCCGTATTTTTATTCCACGGATTTCAGCGATTCGGCCATAGGGACGCGGTCGATCTTGCGCGCCAGCAGCAGGCACACCAGCACGCCGAGCAGCATGGTGATCAGGAAGGACAAGCCGTAGCTCAGGGGCGTGACATGGACACGGAAGGAAACCATATCGATGCGGATCTGCTGCATGATGAACCGGTGCAGCGCCCAGCCGCAGGGCAGCCCCACGGCCGCGCCGAGGAAGGTCAGCATCAGCACCTCGCGAAACACGTAAAACCGCGTTTCCGAGCGGTAGAAGCCCAGCACCTTCACCGTGGCGATCTCGCGGACGCGCTCGGTAATGCTGATATTGCAGAGGTTAAAGAGCACGACCAGCGCCAGCGCGCAGGCGCTGCAGATCACCAGCGCGACGATATAATCCATGCTCTTCATCATATTGCGCACCAGCGAGCGCAGCGAGGCCACGACCGTGACATTGGCCACGCGCGGATGGTCCGCGACCTCCGCGCCCAGCGCGTAGGGGTCGCCGTCGGTCGTGAGGTAGGCGGTCTTGTGCTCGCACTGCGTGCCGAACAGGCGCTCGTAGGTCGCGCCCGTCATGTAGGCGTAGTGATAGACGTAGTTTTCGACCAGACCCGCGACCGGCAGCTCCACGTCCTGCGTTTCGCTGACGCTGACCGTGATCGTGTCCCCGGCCTTCACGCCGAGATACGAGGCAAGGCCGCGGTCGATGAGTGCGCCCTCCTGCGGATAGGCGACCTCGGCGCCGTTATTCCGGAAGCCGATCACCTGCGTGATGTCCGCATCGTCCGTCGCGACGATATTGAGGGTATATACGCCGCTGCTGCCCTTGATCTCATAAGAGGCCGTATCGGCAAAGATGCAGTGCGTCAGGCCGTCGAAGCCTTCGCGGAAAGCGGTCTGCTGCGCCTCGTCCATGGGCGTGGAGAAGGTCGCTGCGATGTCATAATACGTGATGCTGCCGAACTGGTCATCCACAATAGTCGTAATGGAATCGCGCACGCCGAAGCCTGCGACGATCAGCGCCGTGCAGCCGCCGATGCCCAGAAGCATCATGTACAGGCGCTTTTTATAGCGCACGATGTTCCGGATGGACACCTTGTGCAGGAAGGATACGCGGTTCCACAGGAAGGGCAGGCGTTCCAGCAAGATGCGCTTGCCGGGCTTCGGCGCCTTGGGGCGCATCAGGCCGGCAGGCAGCAGACGCAGCTCCGCGCGGCAGGCGAAGAAGGTCGCGCCCACGGAGCAGGCCAGCGCCGCAGCCACGGAGATCGCCGCCATCAGCGGATCGAAGTAGTATTCCAGCCACGGGGTGAAATTGTAGAGCATGGAATAGCCCTGCCAGATGCCCTGCGGGAAAATGACCGTGCCGATCAGGAAGCCCGCGACCGCGCCCAGCAGCGCGGCGGAGCCGGAATAGGAGATGTACTTCCACGCGATCGCGCCGTCGGAATAGCCCAGCGCCTTGAGTGTGCCGATCTGCGTGCGCTGTTCGTCCACCATGCGCGTCATGGTCGTGATGCAGACCAGCGCCGCGACGAGGAAGAAAAACAGCGGGAAGACCTTCGCGACGCCCTCGACGATGGAGGAGTCGCTCTTGAAAGACAGATAGCCGTTGTTTGTGTTTCGGTCAAGGACGTAGGACGAGGGATGCTCAATCTTCTCGACCTCGATCTGCGCTTCTTCCAGCGCGTCCTTTCCTTCGGCCAGCTGCGCCTCCGCCTCCGCGAAGCCCTGCTGCGCCGTTTCATAGGCAGCGTCGTAGTCGGCCTGCCCCTGCGTCAACTGGGCGCTGGCCGCTTCCAGTTGGGCTTTGCCGTCGGCAAGCTCCTGCTCACCCTGCGCAAGCTGCGTCTTGCCGTCCTCGATCTGCCGGCGCGCTTCGTTCAGCTCCGATTCCTTGGAGGCAAAGGTCGCGTCGGCCTCGGCGCGGGCGGCATCCAGCTCGGACTGACCGGCATCGAGCTGCTCCTTAGCATCCTTGAGCTTCAGATACTGCTGGAACTGCTCGTTGCTCTCAAACTGGTCGATCAGCAGCTGCGCCGCGTCCAGCAGCGCCTTGCAGGCCAGATACTCCGGCGAGCCCACAGCCAGCCCGGCAAGACGCTCTTCCATCTGCCGCCGCGTGACGAGCAGCGCCTCATACTGCACCGGAAGTCCCGTTTCTTCAAACTGCGCCAGACCGTCCTCGACCTTGGCGCGGTTGTCGTCCAGCTCCTTCTGCTTCGCGTCGAGCTGGGCGTAGGCGTCGGTTTTGGCTTCGGTCAGCGCCGCTTCGCCCTCGGTGAGCTCCGCCTCGCCGGATTCCAGCTCCGTGCGCTTTTCCTCCAGCGTCTTTTCGGCATCCTCCAGCCTCTGGCGATTCTGCGCGATCTCCGCACGGCCGCTGTCCAGCTTCCGCTTGGCCGCCGCCAGCTCGGACTCGGCGTCCGCGCGCTGCGAACGGTATTCCGCCTCTCCCTTGTCATACTCCGCCTGCGCCTCCGCCAGCGCCTCGCGCGCCGCGTCGATCACATCGTCATAGCGAACCTGCGCGCGCTCCTCCAGCGCCTTCGTCAGCGCCGGTTTGAGCGCATCCATCTCCTCGGTATAGGCCTCGGAGTAGAGCTTCCGGTCGGCACCCGCCGCGCGGATGTCGATCTCCGTAAAATAGTCCACGGAAAACGCGTCCGCCGGCGCATAGGCAAAAGCGTCGATGCTGCCGCCGCCCAGCGCTGTCGTGCCGCGCTCCACGTTCAAGTACAAAGGCGAGGTGCACAGACCAACCACGGTGAATTCCTGCACCGAAAGGCAGTCGTCTATGGACGTGCGCGTGACGCGCAGGGTCTTGCCCAGCGCGTCCTCGCCGAAGCGGTGCGCGTCGAGCAGGCATTCGTCCGCGTTTTCCGGCAGACGGCCCGCCGTAAGCTCCGGCACGCTGACGCCCTCCGGCAGGGAGAGGAGCTTGACCGTCCGCTCCGTGCCGTCCATCTCGGTCACGGCATCCACCGTGACCGCGCCCTCCGCCGTCTCCACGCCGGAAAGCCCGGCAAAATAGTCCACGTCCTCCTGCGTCAGGCCGAGCGTCGTGATCAGTCGGAAGTCAAAGAGCTTCGTTTTCTCGATATAATCCCCGCCGGTGCGCAGCATGGCGGGCTTCGCCGCCTTCAGGCCGCCGAAGAAGCCCACGCCCAGCGCGATGATGGCAAGGATCGCCAGAAAGCGCCCCAGCGAGTGCCGCAGCTCCCGCAGGTTATTTTTTCTCCACGCGCTGCCCATCACCATTCGATCTCCTCGACGGGCGTCGGCCGGTCATTCGTCTGCATGGACTGCACCGTGCCGTTTTTGATGTGGATCACGCGGTCGGCCATCGCCGTCAGCGCGGAGTTGTGCGTGATGATGACGACCGTCATGCCGTTTTTACGGCTCTGTGCCTGCAAAAGCGCCAGAATCTGCTTGCCCGTGTTATAGTCGAGCGCGCCGGTCGGCTCATCGCAGAGCAGAAGCTGCGGCCGCTTGGCCAGCGCACGGGCGATCGCCACGCGCTGCTGCTCGCCGCCGGAAAGCTGCGCCGGGAAATTTGCCATGCGCTCGCCCAGTCCCACGTCGCGCAGCACCTGCGCCGCGGGGAGCGGGTCCTTGACGATCTGCGAGGCAATCTCCACGTTTTCCAGCGCGGTCAGGTTGGGGATGAGGTTATAAAACTGAAACACAAAGCCGATGTCGCGGCGGCGGTAGTCGGCAAGCTGGCGCTTATTGAAGGCCGAAACCTCGCGTCCGTCGAGGAACACGCGCCCGGCGCTCAGCGTGTCCATGCCGCCCAGAATGTTCAGCAGGGTCGTTTTGCCCGCGCCGGACGGGCCGACGATCACGCAGATCTCGCCCTTTTCTATCGTAAAAGTCGCGTCATGCAGCGCCAGAACGGAAACCTCGCCCGTCCCGTAGCGTTTTTCCACATTTTCAAATTGAATAAAAGAACTCATAGGTCGACCTCATATCTTGGGATATACACAAGTATACCTTGGAAAAAACGAACAATCAAGCACGGCTTTCAGAATTCACAAAAAATTCAGGAACGCATACCTCCTTGCCATTTCCTGCGCGCAGCGCTATAATCGAACTGGGCCTTGGCCCGCAAATAAACGAAGAAAGGATGTCATCGCAATGGCAAAAACCACAAAATATACCGGCACGCAGACGGAGAAAAATCTGATGGAGGCCTTCGCGGGCGAATCGCAGGCCAGAAACAAGTATACCTATTTCGCGTCCGTTGCGAAGAAGCAGGGTTTTGAGCAGATCGCCGCGCTCTTCCTCAAGACCGCCGAGAACGAAAAGGAGCACGCGAAGCTCTGGTTCAAGGAGCTTCAGGGCATCGGCGACACGGCGGAGAATCTGAAGGCCGCCGCCGAGGGCGAGAACTACGAGTGGACGGATATGTACGCCGGCTTTGCCAAGACCGCCGAAGAAGAGGGCTTCCCGGAGCTGGCCGCACGCTTCCGCCTGATCGGCGAGATCGAACGCCACCATGAGGAGCGCTACCGCGCGCTGCTCCACAACGTCGAGATGGCCGAAGTCTTTGCCAAGAGCGAGGTCAAGGTCTGGGAGTGCCGCAACTGCGGACACATCGTCGTCGGCGAGAAGGCCCCGGAGGTCTGTCCCGCCTGCAACCATCCCCAGAGCTATTTCGAAGTCCGCGCAGAAAATTATTGAACGGAGAAAGGACAATTACGATGGAACTGTTTGAAGCGATCTACCGTCGCGGGAGCTATCGCGATGAATTTATGCCCGATCCCATCCCGGAGGAGGATCTGCACAGGATTCTGGATGCAGGCATCCGCGCACCGTCCGGCTATAATCTGCAAACAACCAGCTTCTATGCGGTGAAGGATGCCGCACTCCGCGCACAGCTCGCGGAAGTTTTTCCGACAAAAGCCACTAAAACGGCGTCCGCTATTCTGGTGCTGACCTCGCGCCGCATCTATGCCGGGCCGCACAACTTCCAGTTTGAGGTGGAGGATTATGCCGCCGCTGCGGAGAACATTCTGCTGGCGCTGACGGCTCTCGGCTACGCAGGAGTCTGGATGGACGGCATGATGAGATATGAGGGCAACGCCAACCTCGTCCGGGCGATTCTGCACATTCCGGAGGAAGAAACCATTCGCACCATCATTCCCTTTGGCAAGCCGGTCCATCCGGTGACTCAGAAGGAAAAGAAGCCCTTCGCCGAGCGCGCGCATATTCTCTGATAGAAAAACGGAGCAGCAAAAAGCTGCTCCGTTGTTTCTTATTTCATTGTCGTCCCGGCGAGCAGACCCGGCAGGAGAAAAATCTTCGTATGAAGAACGCACCAATAAACAAAGGCCGCCGCCCATCCGCCGGAGGTTGGCGAAACCAATGCCAGCACGGCATAGGTCAGAACCGCCGCGAGCGCGAGAACACGCAGAATCCACCGTGCTGCTTTTCCCATTTTCGAGCAAAGGACAGACCCGACGAGCGCGCCGACGCTCAGCCACAAAAGGGGCGAAAGGACGTAGGTGTTGATCTGTTTTAACGGCGAAACGGAAAAAGCATCCCGGTCAGATAACAGCACCCCGCAGAGAATATCTGCGGCAGCGCAGCCCAAAATGATAACGCAAAGAATGACGGCAAATTTTCGTTTCATTTCAAAACCTCTCTATGGGTAGAACATAATTTTATCAAAATTGAACGTCCATGAACCATATACCAGTTATAGCGATCATCCAAAAAATCGTGTGACAACCTTTCCGGACAAAACGGAAATGAATCAAATCATCGGAATCACTCTTTCTAATTCTCTTGCAAGGTTAATTGCATAGAAATACGAATATCTATGTCTAAGTACATAATAATGCGTAGCGATCGACTTGTCAATGGCGCTTATATATTTTTCTAAAAATATTCTGTAAATATAATATACTTTATTTATACATTCTACATTGAGTACCTAGTACAAAAGAATTGTAATAAACATACAGAATTGACAGCTGAACAAACCACTCGCATATTATAGACAACATACACCTGCCTAGAATCGATTTAACACACCATGTGAGAACTTTCTATTGACTATTCTCAAGCGGGACAATATATCTAAAGAAAACCTCCGATCTCGCGATCAGAAGCTATGTTGGCGTTAGCTATCTTTCCGGCTCGGGCAAGGATTGTCCCGCCGTAAAGAAACCTGCCGGTGGCAGGTTTCAGGCGGCACAATACGCGGGTTAGAAAAAGATCAAAACACAAAAGAAAAGACCTGCCCGATTGAGCAGGTCTTATGTTGGCGTTAGCTATCTTCCCGGCCAGGGCAAGGATTGTCCCGCCATGAAGAAACCTGCCGGTGGCAGGTTTCAGGCGGAACAATACAAAAAGCTCTGACCTTTCGATCAGAGCTTAATGTTGGCGTTAGCTATCTTTCTGGCTAGGGCAGGGATTGTCCCGCCGTAAAGAAACCTGCCGGTGGCAGGTTTCAGGCGGCACAATAC
>OHHU01000757.1_pt1 | contig 17521 bp, 16 predicted proteins | sample 1568151 | NCBI WGS metagenome assembly OHHU01 (sample SAMEA3879572, study PRJEB24766) | human gut metagenome | biome: human-associated habitat; feature: feces | place: USA | collected 1985/1987 | reverse complement strand
TTTTCTTTTCCTCACCCATGATGACACGCATCATATCGAGGGTCAGATGCCCCTCTTGGCTGTATTTCTTGAGCCGCTGGGCTTGGGAAAGAGAAGGGGTAGCCTGTTCACTGTCCATCGCGTCCAGCAGGTATACCTGTTCCTCCTTTTTGAGAAAGGACAACTCATAGGCAGGGTTCAGGGCAATCTTCTTTTCATCCACCATATCCATCAATTCAGGAATCAGCTCTGTCAGACGGATAAATCTCTTAATCTGTGATTTGCTATCTGGACTGTTCTCCGCGATTTTTTCTGCCGCAGTCAACTTCGGCCCAACTTGGGCCGAAGTTAAATCCGTCCTGGCTCCTTGGTGCTTAATGGCATCCAGCTTCATTTTATAAGCAAATGCTCTTTCACTGGGGAGCAGGCTTTCTCGTTGTAAATTGCTGTCAACCATAATGATTGTAGCGGCATCATCATCCAAATCCCGAACAATGACCGGCATGGTCTCCTTTTCTGCCAGTTCACTGGCTCTGTGCCGCCTGTGTCCGGCTACCAGCTCATAACCGCCCTCCGGGTCCGGTCGGGCAATGGCCGGAACCAGAACGCCATACTGCTTGATACTGTCAGCGGTCTCCATCATGGCTTCGTCATCCTTGACTTTGAATGGGTGGTTCTTGAACGGATGCAGTTCAGACAACGGAATTTCCTGAATCTTTTCCAGCTTTGCATCCTGACGGCCTTCTTCGGTGGAGAACAGATCATCTACCGAGGCCAGCTCTATTTTTTTCGCGCTGCTTTTCAAGTTTCAACACCTCCTTCGTCAGATTTCGATACCCCTCTGCCACCTTGCCGCCAGGGTCATGGGCGAAAATACTTTTTCCCTCTGCGCTGATTTCCTTTGCACGGACAGAATGGGGGATCTCTGTGCCGAATACTTTGATCTTGCTGCCATAGGTCTCCCGCAGGAGCGCGGAGATCTCTTTGGCAAAGTTGGTTCGGCTGTCCACCATCGTCAGCAGGATACCGTCTATCTGGAGCTTGGGGTTGATCTGCCGCTTTACCTTGTTTACCGTGGAGAGCAGCTGTTCCAGCCCTTTGGCGGGCAGATACTCCGCCTGAACGGGAATTATGATCCTGTTTGCAGCGGCCAGCGCATTGACTGTGAGCATCCCCAGGGAGGGCTGGCAGTCGATGAGGATATGGGAGTATTGCCCCTTCAGCGTGTCCAGATATTGCCTCAAGATAGTCTCACGGCTCATGGCATTTACCAGGGATACCTCCATACCGGATAACTGGATGTCCGCAGGCATCAGGTCTACGCCCTCTGGGTGGTGCAGGATACCCTCGCCGGGACGAAGCGGCTCATCCATCAGGATACGCCCCATAGCGTCCGACAGCGTAAAGGGCAGCTTGTCCGGTTGTGGATTGCCCAGGCTGATAGTCAGGCTTCCTTGCGGATCTCCGTCGATCAGCAGGACTTTCTTTCCGGCCTGTGCCAAACCGATTCCAAGATTGGCACAGGTGGTGGTTTTGCCAACGCCGCCCTTCTGGTTGGCGATGGCGATGATTTGCGTGTTCATTGACTTCACCTCATTTCTGATTGTTGCTGTTGCTTCTGGAAATAGAAAAAGCCGCCACTCCAAAATAAAAAGTGAAGTGACGGCTCTTTCTATGGCCGGAATATGAGTTCCTGAAATGAAAAAAGCACCCAGTCATTTTACACTGAGTGCTGTATCAAATTCATATTCAATTATTCAAATTAGGTCAAACTATGCCAAACTGCCACAGCCAAAAACGAGGGGAAAGATGGCTGAAAAGTAGCCCCCAAAACACCCACAAAATCGGCTCTCGGTTAACCACTTTGGGCACCACTTGACCCTCTTTTTGCCCTCTTTTTGGCCGGTTAACCACTTGCGGACCACTAAAAATTGGGTGAAAACGGCTCTCGTTTTGCTAAATTTGGTCAAACTATATCAGCCCGTTTAGATATAGTAAAACCCCGGAAAACCTTGATTTTCCGGGGTTTTTGAACCATTTTGATACGGTTTGAACAGCAGATTATCTCTTGCTGAACTGAGGCGCGCGACGAGCTGCCTTGAGACCGTACTTCTTTCTTTCCTTCATTCTCGGGTCGCGGGTCAGGAAGCCAGCGGCCTTCAGGGCTGCGCGGTACTCGCCGTTGACGCCCAGAAGAGCGCGGGAAATGCCATGACGGATGGCGCCGGCCTGACCGGTCACGCCGCCGCCCTTGACGGTGCAGATGATGTCAACCTTGCCGAGGGTATCGGTGGTGACCAGCGGCTGACGAACGATCAGCTTCAGGGTTTCAAGGCCGAAGTAATCGTCGATGTCACGGCCATTGATGATGATGGAGCCGGTGCCGCCTTCATAGACGCGGACGCGCGCGACGGAGGACTTCCGTCTGCCGGTGCCGTACTGATACTGTTTCTTGCTCTCGTACATAGTCTGTTACCTCCTGATTAGTCCAGCGTCCATGCTTCGGGCTTCTGGGCTGCGTGGTTGTGCTCAGCGCCGGTGAAGAGCTTCAGACGGGTGAGTGCAGCGCGGCCGATGGTGTTCTTCGGGAGCATGCCCTTGACGGCCAGCTCCATGGCGAACTCGGGACGCTCAGCCATGAGGGTCTTATACTTGGTTTCCTTCAGGCCGCCGATCCAGCCGGAATGACGGCGGTAGTACTTCTGCTCCAGCTTCTTGCCGGTGAGGATGGCCTTGTCAACATTCACGATGATGACGTAGTCGCCGCAGTCGACGTTGGGAGTGAAGTCGGGCTTGGTTTTGCCGCGAAGGATGTTCGCAGCGATCACAGCGGTGCGGCCCAGGGGCTTATCTGCTGCATCAAGAACGTACCATTTGCGCTGGACGTCCTCTTTTCTGACCAGGGTAGTGGACATGAGTGATTTCCTCCGTACTATGATAATAAATATTTTGACAAACTTGTTGATTGCGCGTACAATACGAGTACACAGCTTTTTCTTTATACCACAGAGAAAACCGGCTGTCAAGCAACTTTTTTGAGAATTTCATTTTTCCTCGAAAGAACTCTTGGATTCTCCCGTATTCTCGCGTTTTCTCTTGAATTCTCAAAAGGCAAAAATCCGTATTACAGGGGGACTATCGCAAAATGCAAAGAATGATGGGACTGATGCGGCGCTGCATCGACGACTACCGCATGATCGAACCGAATGACAAGATCGCCGTGGGCGTTTCGGGGGGCAAGGACTCCCTGACGCTTCTGACGCTGCTGGCCGCGCTGCGGGAATACTACCCGGAGCCCTACGACCTGACCGCCATCACCATTGACATGGGCTTGCCGGGCATGGATTTCTCCCCGGTGGAGGACTACTGCGCCAAGCTGGGCGTCCCCTTTCAGCGCGTTCCCACGCAGATCGGGCCGATCATTTTCGAGTACCGCAAGGAGAAAAATCCCTGCTCCATGTGTGCGAAAATGCGCCGCGGCGCGCTGAATCAGGCGCTTCTGGCACAGGGCTTTCACAAGGTCGCGCTGGGCCACCACTACGACGACGCGGTGGAGACCTTCCTGATGAGCCTGCTGTTTGAGGGGCGGCTGAGCTGCTTCCAGCCTGTGACCTATCTCGATCGCACCGGCGTGACCCAGATTCGCCCCATGCTCTATCTGACCGAGGGAATGGTGCGCAGCTTTGCCGAATCGCAGCAGCTTCCTATCATTCATAACGTCTGCCCCTCGGACAAGCATACAAAGCGGCAGGAGATCAAGGACCTGATCATCACGCTTTCCGCGACCTATCCCGACCTCAAAAACCGCGTGTTCGGCGCGATGCAGCGGCTGCCGCTGCCGGAATGGGGCGTCATGCCGCACCCGCGGGGGAAGAAGGAATCTCATATTCAAAAATGAGGATCGGTGCCCAAAGCTGCGGGTGAATCAAGCGCCGGGATCGTGATGGTGAAATCAAGAGAGGCGAGGATCGTGTTCTCGTAATCCTGCTCTTGATGTCCTTGCCCGAAACAGGCGCGTGTACAAGTTGAAAATTCTCGGGAGCGCCGCGATAATAAAGCGGAATGGAGATGGCATATGAAGAATTTGCAGAATTTGGCCGCCGCGTGCGAGGCGGATCTGCGCTCGATCGGAATTCGCCCCGGCAGGGTTTCTGCGTGGCGTGTCAACACGCGTGCGAAAAGCCGGTGGGGACAGTGCAGGGAGCTTACGCCCGGCTGCTTTGAGATCAGCATTGCCGCGCGGCTCTTGCAGGACGACGTGAGCGATCAGGCGGCAAAAGACACCATTCTGCACGAGCTGCTGCACACCGTGCGCGGCTGCCACGGGCATACCGGCCGCTGGGCGGAGCTGGCGGCGCAGGTGAACCGGCTCCTGCCGCAGTATACGATCAAGCGCACGGCCACCGCAGAGGAAAAGGGAATAGAAGCCGCGCCGCGCGTGCGCGAAAGCCGCTATATGCTCCGCTGCGTCCGCTGCGGCAGGGAGTTCCGCCGCGAGCGGCAGAGCCGGATCATTCAGCACCCGGAGCGTTACCGCTGCACCTGCGGCGGCACATTGGAGCGCGTGCGATAAAGCGGCCCCGACAGCTTGCACTAAAAGATCAACCGGAGGAGAAGCGGCTGCTTCTCCTCCGGTTCTTTACTGAATGTGGACGTGATTGTTGATATGGTCGATGCAGTAGCAGCGGTAGCCCTTGCACTTGGAACAGTAGCGGAATTCCAGATCGGGATAGTCCGTATCGGTGCGGCCACACACGGTGCACTTGTGACGGTAGGGCCGCTCGCCCGTGCTGCTGCGGTAGTTCTTTGCCCAGTCGGGGTTCGGTTCGGCGTCTACCTTGGCGCGGAAATCGCGGGAGGCCTTGCGTGCCTGCCGGCCGCGCTGCCAGCGCAGCGGGAAGAGATTGCGCACGTCCTTGCCCATGAACAGGAAGTAGTTCAGCAGGGCGATCAGCGGGAAGAGCGCGATCAGCAGGCAGTAGGTGCCGATATAGGCACTGTGGTACTTTGTCCAGTTGATGATGGCGATATAGACGCCGTTTGCGACCCCATAGGCGGTCAGACCGAGATCGACCAGCGCGAGCCACTTCATCTTGAGCGGGATGAAGAACATGAACAGCACGCGCTGCTCCGGAATCAGCGTCGCCACGGCGAGGAACATCGACAGGTTCAGGTAGGTGACGGTGACGGGCATGGGGAGGGAAAGACCGCCCGGGGCATAGCCCAGGTGGATGGCCAGCGCCGCAATGTCCATCATCAGAAGCCCCGTCAGATAGTAAAGATTGAAGCGCAGCGTGCCCCAGTTGGCTTCCAGCGTTTTGCCGATCCAGTAGTAAAAATAGATGGCCAGCAGCATGAAGAAAAAGCCGAACATACCGCTGCTGTACTCATAGGCGAAGGTGAAAACATAGGTAAACAGCCGCCAGACCTGTCCATGCAGGATCTTTGCCGCGTCGAAGCAGAACCAGCTATACATTTGCAGGCCGTCATCGTAGCGGGAGAAGAAATAGACGATCAGGTTGCCGATGCCGATGTAGAGCATCAGGTTTGGAATGCCTTTATTGCGGTTTTTGTAAACAAAGCGATTGAAATTTCTGCGTAGCTTGTTCATAAAATGCCTCCTTTGAAGGACTGAATTCTATTTTAGCGGAAAAAGCTGGGCTTGTCTATGTACAAACTTTGAATTTTGTAAATCCGTTGAAAAAAGCGGAGGGATATGCTATGATATTTTAAGAAATTTACGGAGGATTCAGTCATGAGCCATGTAAAAGATATGTCCCTTGCCGAATACGGACGGATGAAGATCGAATGGGTGCAGGACTTCATGCCCGCGCTCGTCGCCATCCGCAAGCGGTTTGAAGCCGAAAAGCCCTTTGCCGGGAAGAAGATCACGATGTCTATCCATATGGAGGCAAAAACCGCGTTTCTGGCGCTCTGCCTTGCAGCGGGCGGCGCGGAGGTCCATGCAACGGGCTGCAACCCCCTGTCCACGCAGGACGACGTGGCGGCGGGCCTGGCGTCCATGGGCGTGGAGACCTACGCCATCCACGGCGTGACCAGCGAGGAATATCAGCAGCTTCTCATTGAGGCGCTGTCCTGCCACCCTGATCTGATTATTGACGACGGCGGCGACCTTTTAGACCTCCTGAGCGGAAATTATGCGGAGCTTGGCGATCATATTCTCGGCGGCGCGGAGGAAACGACCACGGGCATCCATCGCCTGCACGCCCGCGCGAAGGCCGGCCTGCTGCCCTTCCCGATGATGAACGTCAACGATGCGAAGTGCAAGCACTACTATGACAATAAATACGGCACCGGACAATCCGTCTGGGACTCCATCATGCACACGACGAATCTGCTCGTCGCGGGCAAGACCGTGGTCGTGGCAGGCTACGGCTACTGCGGCCGCGGCGTGGCCATGCGCGCCAAGGGCATGGGCGCCAATGTGATCGTCACGGAGATCGACCCCATCAAGGCGCTGGAGGCATCCATGGACGGCTGCCGTGTGATGCCCATGGACGAGGCGGCCCCGCAGGGTGATATTTTTGTCACGACGACCGGCTGCCGCGACGTTATCACGCGTCGCCACTTTGAAAAGATGAAGAACAATGCCTTCCTCTCCAATGCCGGACATTTCAACGTTGAGGTCAACGGCGTGGAGCTGGAGGAGATGGCGGTGCGGGTGTTCAAGCGCCGCAACGACATCGTGGGCTATGAGCTGCCGGACGGCCGCGTGCTGAACCTTCTGGCGGAGGGACGGCTCGTGAATCTTGCCTCCGGCAACGGCCACCCGGCGGAGATCATGGACACCAGCTTCTCCGTGCAGGCACTGGCGCTGGAGTATCTCCTGCACCACGCAAAGGAGCTGGACAAGCAGGTCTACGAGATCCCGCAGGCGATAGACGACGAGATCGCGCGGCTGAAGCTGCGCGGCGCGGGGCTGCACATCGATGTCCTCACGCCGGAGCAGGAGGCCTACATGGCAGGCTGGAAGGTCTGAATAAAAGTCGAAGGGTTCCACCGCTTTGCGGTGGAACCCTTGTTTTTACAGCAAAATGGGTTGTATCTGCCGGTTTTCCAGCGCGGCGGCGACCGTTTCCGGCAGGCGGGTAAAGTCCGCGACCAGACTGTAGGGCTTCTTTTCCGGACTGTCCTGTCCGAAGGGAACGAAATAATAGTGTTTGCGGTTCAGCAGCTTGCCGATACTTTCCGCACTGGCGGACAGGCCGTCGTTCGTGGAAACCGCCAGCACGACCGGGCGGCCGTTGCGCAGGTGCGCCTTGCAGGCGAAGGTGACGGGCGAGTCGGCGATGCCGCCGGCCAGCTTGCCGAGGGTGTTGCCGGTGCAGGGCGCGATGACGAGCAGGTCGAGCGTCGCTTTCGGCCCGAAGGGTTCCACCTCCGGCAGCGTGTGGAAGACGGGCTCGCCGCAGATCGCTTCGATCTCCGCGCGGAAGTCTGCCGCCGCGCCGAAGCGGCTGTCGGTTTCGTAGGAAGCGTCGGAAAGAATGGGGATGATGTGATATTGCACCGCGAGTGTGCGCAGCACGTCGATGGTTTTGCGGAAGGTGCAGAAGGAGCCGCACATTGCAAAACCGATGGTCGGTTTGGGCATATTGAGATACCTCACTTAAATGGAATCAAGCACGCAGTCGGCGTACAGGCGGCCGGCGGTTTCCGGCGCGCAGAGGCCGGGCAGACCGGGGGCAAAATGATAGGCAAGCCCCAGCGCGCGGCAGTCCGCTTCCGGAATGCCGCCGGGGCGGGAGGCAAGCTCAATGAGAATGCAGGAGGGCTTCAGCGCACCGAGCTGCTGCGCCGTCAGCACCGCCGTCGGGACGGTGTTGAACAGAAAATCATACTGCGCCAGACCGGCGGCATAGACGCCGGGCGCATCTGCCTGCATCCCCATTGCCTGCGCCATGGCGCGGTCGGCGGGTTTGCGCGCGGCGACGGTCACATAAGCCGAGACCGCGTGCAGCTTCTGCGCCAGCACGCGCCCTACGCGGCCGAAGCCGACGACAAGGCACTGCGCGCCGTGCAGCGTGATAGGGGAGGCGTCGATCGCCAGACGGATGGCGCCTTCGGCGGTGGGAATGGCGTTCAGAGTCGTCATGGGCTCGCTGCCGTAGAGGTCGGAAACGGCGGCGCCTGCCGCCTCAAGGTCTGCGCGGTGCGCGCCGAGCAGGGCGCCGTAAGCCTGCGCGCCGGGGCGGATGCGGGAGAGAAGCTCCGCAATGGGCAGGCCGTTTTTCCCGCGCAGGTATTCCCCCTGAAAGGAGGGAAAGGGCAGAAGCAGCTTCCCGGCAAGTGCCGCGGGGAGCGGCCAATCCTCCGCGCCGGGCACGCCGTGGGTGAGGACGACGCAGCCCCTGGCACGAAGCTGCTCGGCCGCCCAGAATTGCCGCCGGTCGCCGCAGAAAACGTGGTATGTATCGGGCATGGCGTACACTTCCTTTCTGCCCCAGTGTATGCATTTTTTCGGGAAACCGTGAAAATAAGTTGTCAAGACGGGCGGCGCGCGTTATAATAGAAAAAAGAAAACGAGGGAGAAAATGAGATGGAGCGGCACGGTTTTATTCACGATATGCTGGACGTGAAGGTCCTGATCCTGTACATCATGTCGCGGGCAATGTACCCGGTGGACCTGCAGAAGATCTATGAGCTTTCCTATCAGGACGACGGACTGAGCTATTTTGACGTGGCGCAGGCGGTGCCGCAGATGGTCGAATCCGGACATCTGGAGCCGGTGGAGGGCGAGCGCTATGTGATCACCGAAAAGGGCCGCGAGGCCTGCGCCATCACGCAGGACGCGATCGCATTCCCGGTGATGCAGCGGGCGGGCGCGGCAGTGGACGAGTTCAACCGTGCGGTGCGGCGCAGCAGCTTTGTCAAGACGACGGTGCGCCAGCGCGAGGGCGGCGACTATTCCGTCCTGATGAGCCTGAACGACGAAGCGGGCGACCTGCTGAAAATGGAGCTGATGGCGCCCACGCAGAAGCATGCCTACCGTCTGGCAGGTGCGTTCTCCAAGAACGCCGAGGCGATCTACCGGAGCATCATGGATCAGCTTCTTGTGACGTCTGACGAGGAAGGGACTTGAAAAAAGCAGAAAACTGTGGTATCATATCTTCAGAGGAAGATACCACAGTATTTTTCTTACAACCGAACATCGAAAGGAGCGACTTACTATGAAATTCCAGTTCACCGAGAAAAAAGTCAGCTTACCAGCGAGCGTCCACGCTTATGCCGAGAAGAAAGTGATGAAGCTGGAACGTTTTTTCAAAGATGATGCGGAGGCACTTGTCGCCTTTTCTGTAGAAAAAGACCGTAATCGTGTTGAGATTACGGTACACGCTGCAAACACCTACTTCCGTGCAAGCGAAGCGACCTCGGATATGTATGCGTCCATTGACGCTGCGGTGGCGACCATCGAGCGCCAGATCCGCAAGAACAAGACACGTCTGGCTCGCCGCCTGCGTCAGGATGCGTTCGCCCGCTCTGTGGAGGTCACGTCCTTTGCGCCGGAAGCGGAGGAAGAGAGCACGTTCGAGATTGTGCGCACCAAGCAGTTCCCAATGAAGCCCATGACCCGCGAGGAGGCCATCTTACAGATGAACCTGCTGGAGCATAGCTTCTTCGCCTTCCGCGACGAAGAAAATGAGGGCGCTTTTGCAGTGGTCTACAAGAGAAACGACGGCGGCTACGGTCTGATCGAAGACGTAGAATAAAACAGAAAAGAATAATCCGGGGCAGGGAAACCTGCCCCGGATTTTTTGCGGTTATTTCTGCGATTACAAGGAAACCGCAGGGAGCGAAAGCTCCCTGCGGTTTATAAGTACAGCTTAGCGGGCGACGAAGAACATGATCGTGAAGAGCAGACCGATGATCCAAGTGCCGACGTTGATCTCCTTGACCTTACCCGTGAAGAGCTTGATGAGGATGTAGGAGATGAGGCCGAAGGCGATGCCGTAAGAAATGTTGTAGGTGAAGGGCATGAGCGCCATGGTCAGGAATGCGGGAACCGCTTCCGCAGGATCGCTCCACTCGATATTCTTGACGCCGCCGATCATCAGGATGCCGACGTAGATCAGAGCCGCAGCCGTTGCGCAGGACGGGATCATTGCAGCGACCGGAGCGAGGAACATCGCGATGAAGAAGAACAGTGCGGTGAACATGGAGGAAAGACCGGTACGGCCGCCCTCTGCAACACCGGCGGAAGATTCGACGAAGGTGGTGACGGTGGAGGTGCCGCAGACAGCACCGGCGCAGGTCGCGATCGCGTCAGCCATCATGGCCTTGTCCATGTTGGGAACATTGCCCTTCTCATCAAGCAGACCGCCGACGGAGCAGGCGCCGAACAGAGTGCCGAGGGTATCGAACATATCAACCATGCAGAATGCAAGCATCGTGGTCAGGAAGGTAACGACGAAGCTGCCCACGCCGTTGGCACTGATCCATGCGGAGAAGTTGAAGCCTTCCGTGAAGACCTTGCCGAAGGCGATGTTTGCAAAATCCTTGAAGGGAGCGAGAATGTTCAGAGAGAAGTTTGCCTTGACAGCGGTGTCATAGAAGCCCTCCACGGTGATGAGGCCGAGGACGTAGTAGATAACTGCGCCGCCGATCATGCCCCAGAACACGGCACCCTTGATCTTCTTCTTGAACATTGCACCGATGGCGATGACGGCGAGGATGGTGATGAGAAGCGGCATAATCTCAGCCCAGGTAACGGAGCCGAAGAACACGTTGAAGGAGTGCAGGTCGACCAGTGTGGCGTCACTGTTGACGACAATGCCGGCATTCTGCAGGCCAATGAACGCGATGAACAGGCCGATACCTGCGGAGATTGCGGTCTTGACCGCCTTGGGAATGGCGTCGAAGATAACGCGGCGCAGGCCGGTGACGGTCAGCAGGATGAAGACGATGCCGTCAACCAGAACCATGACCAGCGCATTGGCATAGGAGAAGCCCATGCCGAAGCAGACAGAGTAGACAAAGAACGCGTTCAGACCCATGCCGGAGGCCTGTGCGAGGGGCAGATTCGACAGCAGTCCGATCAGGACGGTGCCGATCACGGCGGAGATTGCGGTAGCGATGTAAACCGCATTGTAGTAGCCGTCACCCAGAGAGCCGAACATACCGGCGTTGACCATCAGGATGTAAGCCATTGCCATGAATGTGGTAATACCGGCAAGAACTTCTGTTCTTACGGTTGTACCATGCTTTTTCAGTCCAAAGAACTTTTCCATGAAATACCTCCACTTTTTATTCCGCCGCTCATCGCAAGCGTTTTTCTGCCGGAAAATGACATCCGCCCCTTCTGCGCTCCGGCATGAAGCACAGGGGGAAACGGCTCAATTCCTTGCTTTAATCATAGCAAACAATTCACAGTTTCGCAATCATTTTTTTACAAACCGGGTGTGAAATTTTGATCAAAAATTTTGTACAAAACTAACAAATATTTTGGATTGCGGCATAAGCGGCAGCAAAAATTTGCAATAAGAATACAACTGCGCAATAAAAATACAGCGGTAGAAAATCACAGAAAAAATGGAAAGAAATCCCGGCATTTTGCATAGATATGCGGGTAGCGTCGCCCGACAAGGGCACATATGCCCGCAGGACACACCGCCACGCCTTTCGCGGCGTTATCGTCCTTGCCATACGCCGGTATGCCTGCGTCCTCTGCCTTGCGAAAAACGCGCCGGAGCGCCCGGCGGGTCTTCGAGTTTTCCGGGAGGATAAACGGCAGTTGGCAAGGCAGACGAGGCAGATGGGCTGACGCCCATCAACGAGGATAACGAAGTCAAATGTCGTTTCGGCCCGGGAAAACCATGTGTGCCCTTGTCAAGCGACGCTAAAAAAGTCCGCCGCAGAAAGCTGCGGCGGACGGAGGGAAAACTTAGGGGAAATTCAGCGGTCTTCGCGGAAGTAGGACAGACCCAGCGCTTCGGGCGGCTGCTTTTCCTTGTTGTTGCGCATACTGGAAACGACAAGGACGATGACCGTCACGACGTAGGGCAGGATCTTGTAAAGCTGCGTGGGGATGAAGGAAAGCTGCAGACGCAGATACAGGATCATCAGTGCGCCGAAGAGGACGGAGCCCCAGATGGCGGACAGCGGACGCCAGGTGCAGAAGATGACCAGCGCAACGGCCAGCCAGCCGACACCGGACAGGCCTTCGTGGTTCCAGACGCAGCCGGCGATGGTGGTGATGTAGACCATGCCGCCGACGGCGGAGATGCCGCCGCCGATGATGGTGGCGAGGTACTTGTAGCGTGTGACGTTGATGCCGGCAGCGTCTGCGGTTGCGGGAGATTCACCCACGGCGCGCAGATACAGACCGGAACGGCTCTTCATCAGATAGCAGTACAGACCAACGGCCAGCAGGACGGCAAGATAGAAGAAGAAGCTGTGGCTGAACAGAACCTTGCCGACATAGGGGATCTCCTGAAGGAACTTCGGGAAGGGAGAGGCGATGAAGTAGTTTTTCAGTGCATTGCCGATGGCGACATAGCCGCCTTCACGCACGCGCATAAACTCGCCCATAAACTGGCCGACACCCGTACCGAAGATGGACAGCGCAAGACCGGTGACGTTCTGGTTCGCGCGGAGCGTGATTGTGATGAAGCTGAAGATCAGCGAGGCCAGCGCACCTGCGAGGAAGGCAAACAGGATGCCGACCAAAATGGCAACGAAGCCGTTCGGGGTGGCGGCGAGCTTTTCATAGTAGAACACGCCGCCCAGACCGAAAGCGCCGCCCATGAACATGATACCCTCCACGCCGAGGTTCAGGTTGCCGGATTTCTCCGTCAGAACCTCGCCCAGCGTGCCGAACAGCAGCGGCGTGCCGTAGGTGACTGCCGCGACGATCAGTGCGATAAATAATGTGATGAAATGTTCCATATTATGCCGCCTCCGTTTCCTGGTGCTTGCTGCGGAAGATCAGACGATAATTGATGAAGAACTCACAGCCCAGCATACAGAACAGCAGCAGGCCCGTGATGATGTCGGAGATGGAAGCCGGGACGCTGAGCTGCGTCTGCAGGGTTTCTGCACCCTTGGAAAGGACGGCCAGCATCATGGAGATGACGATCATGGCAAAGGCGTTGAGTTGGCTGAGCCATGCGACGGTGATGGAGGTAAAGCCGACGCCATCCGCGACACCGTTGTAAAGCGTGCCGTTTGCGCCGGAAACGACGATGAAGCCGACGATACCGCTGATCGCGCCGGACAGGAGCATGGTGCGCATCATGATGCGGCCGACGTTCATGCCTGCATAGCGGGCGGTGTTGATGGAGTCGCCGATGACGGCGATCTCATAGCCGTGCTTGGTATAGCGCATATAGATGAAGATAAATACCACGAGAACCAGCACGATGATCCAACCGCAGTGGACGCCGAACACCTTGGGCAGGCAGGCGGCGCGGTCAAACTGCGGAATGATCTGCGAGCCGGGACGGCCTTCCCACGGACCGCCTTGCAGCCAGGAAACCACGCCGATAATGATGTAGTTCATCATCAGGGTGAAGAGCGTTTCATTGGTGTTCCACTTGGCCTTGAAGAAAGCGGGGATCAGACCCCAGATGCCGCCGGCCAGCGCCGCTGCGAGAGCCATGACGATCAGAAGCAGAACGGGGGGCAGCTTGTCGACCCAGTAAAGGGCAAAGTAGGTCGCCGCGATGGCGCCTGCGGTGATCTGACCCTCCGCGCCGATGTTCCAGAAGCGCATCCGGAAGCAGGGAGCGATGGCCAGCGCGCAGCCCAGCAGGGGAACGGCGATCTTGACGGTCTGGCGGATGGCGGTCTTTTTGCCGAGCGCGCCGGAGATCATCGTGCCGTAAGCGGTGAAGGGGTTATTTCCCGTGATCAGGATGACCAGGGAGCCGAGCAGCAGCGCGATCAAAATGGAACCGAGGCGGATCGCCCAGACCTTACGGGGATCCATGCTGTCGCGCTTCGCAAGACGAATCAAGGGCATTTTCTTTTCCTGCATTACTGAACTGCCTCCTTTCCGCCGACGCGGGTCATCAGCAGACCGATTTCTTCCTTGGTGGCGGTGCGGGCATCCACGATGCCGCTGACCTTGCCGCCGCAGAGGACCAGAATCCGGTCGCAGAGCTCCAGCAGCACGTCCAGATCCTCGCCGACAAAGACGACGGCCGCGCCGTTCATCTTCTGCTGCGTCATCAGGTTATAAATGGTATACGAGGTGTTGATGTCGAGACCGCGCACGGCGTAGGCGCTCATCAGGACGGAAGGCGAGCTTGCGATCTCGCGGCCGACGAGGACCTTCTGCACGTTGCCGCCGGAAAGACGGCGCACCGGATAATTGGTGTCGGGAGTGACGACTTCCAGATCCTTCCAGACCTGCATGGCAAGCTGGTTGGGGTCGCGGCGGTTGACAAAGACGCTTTTGCCCTTTTTCCAGCTTCGCAGCATCATGTTGCCGGTCATGCCCATGGAGCCGACCAGACCCATGCCGAGACGGTCTTCCGGCACAAAAGCCAGAGAGACGCCGGTTTTCTTGATCTGCATCGGCGTCTTGCCGACCAGCTCACTGGGGCGGCCGTCCTTGGGAATGTGGCGGATGGAGCCGTGAGCGACGGGATACAGACCGGCGATGGCCTCCAGCAGCTCCTTCTGGCCGGAACCGGCAATGCCGGCAATGCCGAGGATCTCGCCGCTGTTGGCGGTAAAGGAAACATTGTCCAGCTTTTTCACGCCCTCACCGTCGATGCAGGTGATCTCGCTGAGCACCAGACGCGCCTCCGGGTGTTCATATTTCGGACGGTCGATGTTCAGCGTGACGGAATGGCCGACCATCATGTCCGTCAGCGCCTGCGGGTTGGTTTCGCTGGTGTTGACGGTGCCGATGTACTTGCCCTTACGCAGAACGGCGACCTTGTCGGAAAGCTCCATGACTTCGTTGAGCTTGTGGGTGATGATGACAATGGCCTTGCCGTCTTTCTTCATATTCCGCAGGACGGCGAAGAGCTTCTCGGTTTCCTGCGGGGTCAGAACCGCAGTCGGCTCGTCCAGAATCAGAATGTCCGCACCGCGGTAGAGCACTTTGACGATCTCGACGGTCTGTTTCTGAGAAACGGACATATCATAGATCTTCTGCGTCGGGTCGATGTCGAAGCCGTAGCGGTCGCAGATCTCCTTGACCTTTGCGTTGGTGGCCTTAATATCAAGGCGACCGCCTTCGTCCAGACCGAGCACGATGTTTTCCGCCGCGGTAAAGACGTCCACGAGCTTGTAGTGCTGATGGATCATGCCGATCTTGTGATCAAAGGCATCCTTCGGGGAACGGATGGAGATGGGCTTGCCATCGGCAAGGATCTCACCCTCATCCGGAAGATAGATACCAGCGAGCATGTTCATCAGCGTGGTCTTACCGCTGCCGTTCTCGCCCAGCAGGGAAAGAATTTCGCCGCGGCGCAGACCCAGACAGATGCCGTCGTTGGCGACGACCGAGCCGAACCGTTTGGTGATGTTCCTCAGTTCAATTGCGTAAACAGTTTCCAAGGCTGTCATCCTTTCTTGCGGCGCCAGAAGACGCCGGAGTTTAAGGCTTTTGATACTATATATAATAACACAGCTCCCAGTACTTGTAAATAAAAAGTCGTTGGTTAAATATGCAAAAATTCTGTGATGGAATTTGTAAAAATAAAACAAAAAATTAGGAAGCAAAAAAATTTTTTGTATCATGCGGGACAAAAAATGCGGATAAACAACGGGAAATAAATACAGAAAATGGGCTGCCGAAGCAGCCCATTTTGGTAGCGATTTCAGATTAGCCGAATGCGGAGTTCAGCCACTCAATGCCGTCGATCTGGACGGTGAAGTAAGGAGCGGACTGGAAGTAGGACTCATGGAAGTAGCCGTCAAACACAGCCTCTTCGGAATCCGCCGTGAAGTCGCCGTCGGTATCCAGAGCGAAAGCGTGCTCCAGCGTCTTGCCGTCGACCGTGAAGGTGGAGGTGTCGAATACATGCAGTTCGCCGTCGGCGAGCTTCTTCTCAACTTCCGCGAGCTTTTCGGCAGTGCCTTCCGCGCAGAGCTTCTCGTTCAGCGGGGTCAGAACGACGGCGCCGGACTCATAGCCCTTGCACCAGTCCTGATCGAAGGTTTCGCCGTTGGCGACCGCTTCGATGATCTCGGTGAAGTAAACGCTCCAGTCGATACGGGTGCCGACCAGAGAAGCGTCGGGAGCAACACCGGTCATGTCGTTGTTGTAGCCGGTATGGAATGCGCCCTTGGTCTGTGCAGTGGTAGCGGGCGTGGTGTTGTCGGAGTGCTGGGAGATGAGCTTGCAGCCCATGTCGCACAGAGCGGAAGCGGCGTTGCCTTCTTCGGTAGCGTCGGACCAGGAGCCGACGAACTGAACCTTCATGGTCACGCTCGGGCAGACGCTGCGCGCGCCGAGGAAGTAAGCGGTGAAACCGGAAATGACTTCAGCGAAGGAGAACGCACCGACATAACCGATGACAGCTTCGTCTTCCTTGATCTCGCCCTTGTCGATCAGTTCCTGCAGCTTCATGCCGGCGACGACGCCAGCCAGATAGCGGCCTTCATAGATGTTGGCAAATGCATTGTGGGTGTTCTCGTAGCTGTCGCCCCAGGAGCCCTGATTGGTGCAGCCGACGAACTGAATGTTGGGATAGTCGGGAGCAACCTTCAGCATGAACTGCTCATGACCAAAGGAGTTGTTGATGATCAGCTGGCAGCCGGCTTCGGCCAATTCGATGTTGGCTTCTTCGCACTTGGCGTCCTCGCCGATGTTCCACTTGACCATCCACTCGACATTGATGCCCTTCGCAGCCAGAGCTTCCGTCGCAGCGTCCTTGCCGCGAATGAAGTTGTAGGTGTAGCCCATGTCGTTCTCGTCGCCGATGCAGATCAGGCCGACCTTCACGGTCTTGCCTTCGCCGCCGGGTTCATCGGAATTCTGGACATCTTCGGAGCCCTTGGAGTCGCTCGGCGTCTTGGTGTCGTCGGTCTTACCGCAGCCGACGAAGAGCGCAGCGATCATTGCGAGCGCCAGGATCAGTGCAAGGATCTTCTTCATTTTCGTTGACCTCCTGTATTCTGGGGAACCGCCCCATAAAATGCAGCAAACCGGTTTGCCAGTTTTGCTTGCTTCTATCATACAGGAATTTTTTAGAATTCACAACAGTTTTTTCGAAGAAAATATACTAAATATTTTTGTACAGAACCTGAATATTTTTTCAAAATTTTGTGTAAAATGACGAAATTATACTGATAGGTCACAACACAAAGACAAATGCTCGCATACAGGAAACAAACACGGAAAAACAACCGATGATGACAGGACGAGTACCAAGCCATTATATATTTTAATATGTGCCATAAGAAAAAAGAAAAAAGTACAAAAAAGACGAAATTAGGTGTTGACAAAGCGGAAATGCCGTGGTATCATGTACAAGCTGTCGCGAGAGAGCGTGAGCGATTGAACGACAGGGTGTACCTTGTAAATTAAACAACGAGAAACATGAACGAAACACCAAAGGACGAT
>OHHU01000742.1_pt1 | contig 17837 bp, 9 predicted proteins | sample 1568151 | NCBI WGS metagenome assembly OHHU01 (sample SAMEA3879572, study PRJEB24766) | human gut metagenome | biome: human-associated habitat; feature: feces | place: USA | collected 1985/1987 | reverse complement strand
CCCGCCGTGGAAATTCCGATGGAGGGGCTGGTATTCCCGCTCGGCACTTATGTCCAGTTGGACGACGGAACCTCTTTCGGACAATTTTCCTACGGAAAGGAGGGCATCATCAAGATCGAGGCCGCCGGTACGGCCCAAGGCGAAGACGGCAAAATAGAACCGGTATACAAGATCGAGTTCAACCTCACCTCGAAGGACGGCTTTACCCTCAAGGGCTCGTACACCGGAGTCATTCCGATCACCGACGCATCCGACGACAAGTCCGATGACGACGGCACCTCGACGCTCGAGCGTGACTACGACATGGATCTGTCGAAGATCAAAAAGGCGCATTACTATACTTCGGATCAGGTCTATATCCAAGGCATCGGCTACAAACCGATCAGTTCCTACGGATGCGGTCTGCAATTCATCAATATCGGTATCGAATGGGTAGGAGACCATCTCGAAGACTTCGTGGATCGCGAGCCGGGCGGTGACATCGTCCGTGTGGAACTTACCACCGAGCCGGGCAAGGAGAACGAAATCACTCCGGGAACCTACGAGGTGACCGAACAGCGCTGGCCGGCATACATCAAACCCGGCGTCATGATGCGCGGCATTATGCTGGACGGCGGTCTGCATGGCAGCCGGTGGATGCACCAGACTTATTCGATGTGGGGAGATGACAACAAGATCTTCGAATACATGGACGGACGCGCCCTGCTCTACGACGGTCAGGTTACGATCACCAAGGTCGAGGGCGAAGGCAAGGAGAACTGGTACCGGTTCGAGGTCGACGGCATCTGCGTGCGCAAGCATCATGTGCGCGGAACGTGGGAAGGCCCTGTCGTAAGCCAAACGGGGCGTGCTGCGGCAGAGAAGGATCATCTCGAACCGCCCAGACTGCTTCGCCGCCTGCCGGCTCCGTCGGTTCCGATGAGCCGTCTGGCCGAAGAACTGCCGGGCATCATGTTCCGCAAGGCCGGAATGACCGAATGACAACAGAAAAACCGGATAGCGCGGGGTTTTCCCGAACCCCGCGCTATTAAAAACAATCGTTATGAAAAACTCGACCCATTACAGACTGCGCGCGCTGGCGTGCGCGTTGCTCGCATCGGCAGCCATGCTGGGTGCATGCGATGACGACGATCCCAACGACGATCCCGACCCCGGGAAGAAGCCTCCTGTAACTCTGACCGATCAAATCCAGTACGACGGAGGCGATCTCGTCGGCATCAAGTCGGCAATCTATGTCGCTGAAGAAGACGGCAGCCACACCTTTTATCTCTCGCCGACCGAGGGGCTGATCAATGCCGAGCAGATGAAACAGGCCGACGATTATCTGCGCGTGATGGTGGAGAGCCCCAAGGGCACCGTGAACACGGCCTCCGATCCGTTCGAAATCGAATACAAGGATATTTCGGTGAAAAAGACGACGATGAACGACGTCGCGAGCGTAGAACTCTCCGCCGATCTGGTGACGGAAACCCGGCTCAATCTCTATACCTACGTCGAATTGAAGAGCGGCAAGACGCTGATCGCCCGTTACCAGAATACCTGTACGGAAGAGCGTGACGTCGAACTGACGAACCAATACGAGATCGACAATCGGATCGCCGCCGTCGGAAGCGTCGTCGAGTGGCGCAATGTCCGCGAAGGCAACCGCCGCTTCTGCCTCTACGAGCAAGAGGGCCTGGCCGCTCCCGAGGAGGGGGCTGCGGGCGTGGAGATTCTGCTTGCCGAGGAGCTGTTCGGAACGGCGGAAATCGACCTCGCGACGGCTGATCCCGCGAAGGTGCAGATTCGCTGCGGTGAATTCGCAACGGGCGCCGGGACGACCGGAACGCTGACGGCGAAGTACCTGACGGATAAATTCGACACGATCGAGGGGCTCATCGTCGCGCTTGACGCTTCGAAAGACGGGAAGCGCCTGCGTGCCGCCTACGAAGGCACGTTCGCCGGAGGCTATGCGGCCACCAATACGATCAAGGTGACGGAGCCGGCAGCCGGAGGCGAGGCTGCGGCCGCAGCCGAGGCCCCGATCGCCGCGCTCTTCTCGCAGGAGCCGCAGGTCGGCAGCTACGTATTCGCTTTGGGCGATGCCGAAACGGCCGCAGCCCCGGCCGATCTCGCCAAAGGTCATTGGGCTGCGTATGTGCGGGTGCTGGCGGCCAAGTTCGACGGCGTGATCGACGTTGCGGCGCAGACCTCCGATTACTGGTTCCGGCTCTACGACCACAAGACCTATCAGACCTACTACGGCGAGGATGCGGGACTGACCGGTACGATCGAGACCCATCCCAATCCCGCTGGCGGCAAGGAGATTTATCTGCGGGTAAATCTGACGCTGAAAAACGGCATCGGGGTCGAAGCCGAATACTACGGTGTGCCGACGGCTGCGACGGCCGACGCAATGGATGAAGAAACATTGAAGCCCGTCAAACCGTTCGAGCCCTATATCAAATTCCTGGACAAGGATAACAAGGTCATGCAGTATTGGCCCAGGCCCGTTACGGCGATGGAGGTGCGGCACGACCCGGCTTATCGGGATAGTTATACCGGCGAGAAGGTATCGGGATATTGCTTCTATTTCCGGAATGCTTTCACCGAGAGTATCGATGCGGATAATACTACTCCGATGTTTTTCCTGCCGGACAGCTACCTCGACCATGAAGGAGAGATCGACCTGCATGCGGAAGGCACGAATTGCAAATGGAACCTCAGGTTCCAGTATGGGTATCTGTCCTCATATAACGGGTACGGATATTCCGACAAGGATAAGTACTGCATGCGGTGTCCCGAGAAGGCGGCAGTGACCGTCAAGCAGGAGAACAAGGAGTGGATCTTCAAATTCTCGATGGTCGATTGGGGAGTATTCAGGACATGGAACCCTGATCCGACCGGAACCGGAAACACCTTGATCATCGAATTCCGGGGCAAGGCTGCCAAGTATTCGGGCTCGAAGCCGAACGACCTTGCAGACGATTTCTACAAATAGGCTGCGATCCGGCCGGTTCGGTGACCGGACAGGCGGATGACAGCCTCCCCCCCCCCTCCCTCCGGGCTTCCGGAAGGGGAGGGGATATGTTTCGGCTCCGGGCCGGAACACGAAGACGGCAAATTTTCTATAATCAATTTTTTTACCAGCGTTAAAATGGCGCATTTATGACCAAAAAAATCTTTCTATCATTGATGGCTGTTCTCGGCCTGCTCCTGTCCGCCCATGCGCAGGAACGGGAAATTACGGGTTCGGTCAAAGATCATGCGGGGGCCGGCATCGTCGGCGCCACCATTCTGGTCGAAGGCACTACAAAGGGTACGACCTCCGGTGCGGACGGCAGTTTTTCGATCAAAGCCGCACCGGACAATGTGCTGGTCGTGTCGTTCATGGGTTATCAGTCCCACACGATCAAGGTGGGGACGCAAACCCGGATCGACGTCGTGCTGAAAGAGAACACACAGGCTATCGACGACGTGATCGTCGTAGCGTTCGGTACGGCAAAAAAGGAGGCTTTCACCGGTTCGGCGACCGTCATCAAATCGGACGACATCGTCAAGTCGCAGCAGTCGAACGTAGCGCAGGCTCTGGCCGGAAAGGTCGCGGGCGTGCAGCTGACCAACACCTCGGGACAGCCGGGAGAGAGTCCGAAAATCCGCATCCGCGGCTTCAGCTCGCTCAACGCCGGCAACGATCCGCTCTGGATCGTGGACGGCATGCCCTACTCGGGTGACCTGAACAACCTCAATCCGAGCGACATCGAGTCGATGACCGTGCTGAAGGACGCCGCCTCGAACTCGCTGTACGGCGCCCGCGGCGCCAACGGCGTGGTGATGATCACCACCAAAAAGGCCAAGTCGCAGGAGGCTCACGTGACAATCGACGCCAAGTGGGGCGTCAATTCGCGCGCCGTCCAGGATTATGCGTACATCACCAACCCGGCACAATTCTACGAACTGCATTACAGTGCGCTGAAAAACTACTATGTCAATTCGGGAATGAGTATCGGCGAGGCCCATTTGCGCGCCAATACGAATTTGACGGCCAATGCGAATGACGGAGGTCTGGGCTATATGGTCTATACGGTTCCTTCCGGGCAGGAGTTCATCGGCATCAACGGTAAGGTCAATCCCGCTGCGACTCTCGGCCGCCGTCTCGTCTATGAGGGCAAGGAGTACTACATCCGTCCCGACGACTGGACCGATGCGGCTTTCCGCTCGTCCCTGCGTCAGGAGTACAACGCTTCGATCTCCGGCCAGACCGGGAACGCCTCGATCTACGGATCGTTCGGCTATTTGAACAACGAAGGTATCGCCTACAACTCGGACATGGATCGTTATACGGCCCGTCTGCGCGTGGACTATCAGGCCAAGAAGTGGCTCAAGTTCGGCGCCAATGCCAACTACACGCATTTCCGCTACAACCAGATCGACGACAGCGGCGCCGGTAACTCGTCGGGCAACGTTTTCGCTTATACGACGGCCGTCGGTCCGATCTATCCGCTCTACATCCGCGACGGCGAGGGTAATGTCATGTACAACGAGGACGGCATCAAGCTCTACGACTACGGCAACGGCGACAATGCCGGTATGGAGCGTTCGCTCTTCCCCAACAGCAACGCCCTCTCGGATTCGCGTCTCAACAAACAGGAAGCCGAAGGCAATGCTTTCAACGGTACGGGATATATCGACGTCACTTTCCTCAAGGATTTCAAATTCACGTTCAACGCCGGCGTTTCGCTCGACGAAACCCGCTCCACCTCGGTTACGAATCCCTGGTTCGGACAGTTCGCCAGCGAAAAAGGCATGGTCTCGAAGGGCCATCAACGGAATTTCGACCTCAACCTACAGCAGATTCTCAACTACACCAAGCAGATAGGCTCGCACAACATCAACGTGATGCTGGGCCACGAGTCCTACCAGAACCGCATTTACACGCTGTCGGCCACGAAAAGCAATATGCTGACGCAGGAAAACGACGAGCTTGCCGGGGCGATCATCGACAAACAGGGAGCCGGCTCTTACCGGGTTGAGTACAACAACGAGGGTTATTTCGCCCGTGTCATGTACGATTACGCAGGCAAATATTTCGCCTCGGCCTCCTATCGCCGCGACGCTTCTTCGCGCTTCCACCCCGACCACCGCTGGGGCAACTTCTGGTCGCTGGGCGGCGCATGGATCATTTCGAAAGAAAATTTCATGGAGAGCACCTATGAATGGCTCGACAATCTCAAGCTGAAGGCCTCGATCGGCTCGCAGGGTAACGACAACATCGGTAACTTCCGCTACACGAACACCTACACGATCGAAAACGCCAACGGAAAGGTCTCGACCGTCTTCAACGCCAAAGGATCCGAGAACATCACCTGGGAGACCAACTCCAACTTCAACGCCGGTGTGGAGTTCAGCTTCCTGCGCGGTACGGTTTCCGGAGGCGTCGAATATTTCCTCCGCAAGACGACCGACATGCTGCTGTCGTTCCCGGTAGCTCCGTCGCTGGGCTATTCGTCCTACTACGCCAACGTGGGCGACATGCGCAACAGCGGCGTCGAAATCGAGCTGAACTTTACGCCGATCCGACGGGAGCATGTCCAGTGGGACATCAACCTCAACATGACGCACCTGCGCAACAAGATCACCATGCTGCCTTCTGAACGACGGACCAAACAGGTCGATGGCTACTCCGGTTACGTGAGCGGCTCCACTTTCTTCGGAGAAGGGCTTCCGATGTACACTTTCTACATGAGGAAATATGCCGGTGTTTCGGACGAGGGCCTTTCGATGTGGTACATGAACGAAACCGACGACAAGGGCAACCCGACGGGCAAGCGCGTTACGACGACTGAATATGCCAAGGCGTCGGACTATCTCTGCGGCGACCCGATTCCCGATCTCTACGGCGGTTTCGGCACGAGTGTCAATTTCCGGGGCTTCGACCTGAGCGTGGCCTTCACCTACCAGATCGGCGGTCTGGCTTACGACTCGGGATACTCCGCGGCGATGTACTCGCCGGCCAACAAGACGACGGGTATGAACTGGCACAAGGACATCCTCAATGCATGGTCGGCGGACAATGCGTCGTCGAACATCCCGCGCCTGCAGTATGAAGACAAGGATCAGAACGGTATGTCTGATCGTTTCCTTACGGACGCCAGCTACCTGAACCTACAGAACATCAACTTCGGCTACACGCTGCCGTCGAATTTCACCAAGAAGGTCGGAATCGAGAAGGTGCGCGTCTACCTTGCCTGCGAGAATGTCTGGTACTGGTCCAAACGTCAGGGATTCGATCCCCGCTACTCTTATTCGGGATCGACGAGCCAGGCCACCTATTCGCCTGTAAGGACGATTTCGGGCGGCATCAACATTCAATTCTAATCGGCCTCAAACACTTTACGACAAACGACATGCATATGAAAAAAGCGACAAACATAACGCTCGCGACGCTGGCGGCAGCTTTGCTGGCAAGCAGCTGCATCAAAGAAGCCGACCCCTATGAAATAGCTACCGAGGATCAGGTCACCCTCGAAACGCTGATAGAAGGCATTCCGGCCTCGCTCGTACAGGCCGGTTCCGCAGGCTATGCAAGCGAAGGCCAAGCCTGGGATTTTGCCCTGCCGGCCATCCATATCGCCACGGAATCCATGACGGGCGACGTCGCCATTGGCGGCAATATCGGCTACGACTGGTTCGCACAGTGGGGAACCAACGAAGCGCTCGGCGCCGACTATGCCGTGGGTGCGCTCACGTGGAACAACTACTATGCGTGGATCATGGCGGCCAACAACGTCATCAAACAGATCGACGCCTCGGATTTCGCGACGCTCGACGCCACGCAGAAGTCCTATCTGGGCTTCGCCTACGCCTATCGGGCCATGTTCTACCTCGATCTGGTGCGTCTGTACGAGTTCAAGGAGAACAATTACACTGAAGCGCCCGGGGTTCTCGGGCTGGGCGTGCCCATCGTACTGCCCGAGACTACCGAGGCCGAGGCCAAGAACAACCCCCGTGCCAAGGTCGACGACATCTACGATCAAGTGATCTTCCCCGACCTGGACAAGGCCGAAGAACTATTGAGCGGCTTTACTGCTCCCGACAAGTATACGATCAGTCCGGCGCTGGTCTACGGCCTGAAAGCCCGGGCCTGGCTTGAGCGCGGTACGGCCAAGAACGACGCCGAAGCCTATGTTTCCGCCGCCGAGTACGCCCGCTTGGCCATTAACGCCAGCGGCTGTACGCCCCTGACGCAGGAGCAGTGGGAAGACCCCTCGAACGGCTTCAACAGCGCCACGGCGAACAATGCCTGGATCTGGGGCCTCGCCCTGCCGAGCGAAAGCGTTGCCAACCTGTTCTGCTTCACGGCGCACATGAGCACGGAGAATGCGTGGAGCGCCTACGGAAACGACGCCTGCCGCTGCATCAACAGCAACCTTTACAACAGTATCGACCTGCGCGACTTCCGCCGCCATTCGTGGCTCGATCCCGACCGCAAAGACCCGGAGAAGGAGTCCTACGACTACAAAAGCTGCCGCAAAGAGGGGAAGGAATACTTCAATGAACTGCCCGATTACGCGAACATCAAGTTCCGTCCGGCGCAGGGCGCTTATGAGGATTTCAAGGTCGGCGGAGCCGCAGACCATCCCTACATGCGCGTCGAGGAGATGTACTTCATCGAGGCCGAGGCCAAGGCGCATGAAAATCTTGGCGAAGGAATTCGGCTACTCAATGAGTTCATGAACAACTACCGCATTGTGGGCGGAGGTTACGACTGTACGAACATGTCGTCGTCGGTTGAAAATTTCACCAACGAGCTGATGCTTCAGAAGCGCATCGAGTTCTGGGGCGAAGGCATCGTCATGTTCGACATGAAGCGGCTCGACATGTCCACCCGACGGGGCTATGTGGGAACCAACTCTCCTGCCTCGTACCGGCTGAATACGGAAGGCCGTGCACCCTACTGGAACTTCGTGATCTCGCGCGGTGAGACGCAGAACAACCCCGTCATCGCCACGCAGAACAATCCCGATCCTTCGCAAACGGTCAAGCCGTGGAACGGGTGATGACCATCTGCGATCAAGCTGTCAAATCTAAAAGCAAATTACCGTGAAGACATTCAAGCATATATTACCGTTCCTGCTGGCACTTCTTGTCCTTGCCGGCTGCGAGGACGACGTGAACTATACGCAGGGAACCGCGGAGAATCCCGATTGCTACGGTGTCTACTTCCCGAAGAAGCAGGCTACCCGGACCGATCTGGAGTTCGAACCGGGAACCCAGACCGAAGCGACCTATACGGTCAAACGGCGCAACACCGTGGATCCGATCGTCGTTCCGGTCGTCGTGAAGTCCAACGTCGAGGATATTTTCGTCGTCGAGCCGATCGCATTCGATGCCGGAGAGGACGAGACGACCTTTACGATCAGTTTCCCCAAGGCCCAAATGGGCACGACCTACACTTGCGATATCAACATCGAAGATCCGCGCTACGCTTCGATCTACGGTGCCGATAAGGTGAACCTTTCGATATCGCTCGTGCTGGCCAAATGGGAATTGGTCACCGACGAAAAGACCGGTGAGACCAAAGGCCGCTACCGCGACGACATTCTGGGCAACTTCGCGTCGATAGACAACCCCAATGCTAATCCGAACCCCGAAATCGAACTCGAAATCTACGAGCGTTCGGACAAGAAGGGCTATTACCGCATGAAAGCCTACACTCCGGAGCTGATGAACATCTTCGCCGGAGGACAGGTAAACCACGAGAACCGCAACGTCTGGACCTATGTCGATGCCTCGGATCCGAACAAGGTCTATTATCCCTACCAATCGACCGGTCTGACCCTCTTTTCCGATATGGGTGAGTGGTACATCGCATCGCAGACACCGGAAAATTTCGCCATGGACGAATCAGCCGGACAATATGGCACGCTCAATAACGGCGTGATTACCTTCCCGGCGCAGGGTATCGTGCTCGAACCGAGCGAAGGTGAATATGCCGGAAAATTCTTCTATGCCAACGCAAACGGTCTGCAGCGGATCATGCTTCCCGGAGCCAGGGTCTACGATTACTCGGTGGCCCTCACCAAAAGCGAACCCGCAGACGGTGTCGTCGAAATCGGCGCCACCCTCTCCGAGGACACCCGAGAGTTCCGCTATGCGATCTTCACGGGCAATTTGAGCGACGGCGAGGCGAGCCTCAAGGCACAGGAGATGGCCGATGGCAAGATCGCCGCGGAACTCATCAAGACGATCACTGCTTCGGGGACGATTTCCGTTCAGGATCTGGAAGGCGGCACCGGCAAGTACACGCTTGTAGGCTGCATCTACGGTTCGGACGAAGAGGCGAATCCGGAGGGCGGCGAAACGGCGTCGCAGAATCTGAAAATGCAGGGCTACGCCTCCATTTCGTTCGGATATATCGCCAAGGGCGACGAGGACAAGGTTTCCGTCATTCTCAACATCGGGCTCGAAGCCACGAACGAATTCGCGGGACAAGGCATTACGACGGACAATGCAGCGAAATTCTGGGCCTACGGCGAGGAAATAGAATCCGTCAAATACGGTGTCTTCAAGACGAAAGCCATCCAGGGACTGGACATGACGGCTTTCCTCCAGCAGATGGGCAAGGATTTCACCAAAGAGCAGCTCGATGCCATCAACGGCGGACATTACAGCATCATGCTCACGGGGCTGAACGGCGATACGGAGTATACGTTCGCCGGACTGGCTTACAACGGATATGTCCGCAAACTCGTCACGGCATCCATCAAGACTACCGGCAAATACAACCCGGGATTGGAGAGCGAGTTCCTCTACTCGGATTTCCTGCCGCAGAAAGAACAACCCTCGAAGGAGTATCTCATTTCGACCGAATGGAACTATTATGCCATCAACGTCATGGATGAAAAGCAGATGCGCCGGAAGATCGGTACGGTAACCATTGAAGACGACCCGACGGCAGGCAGTTCGGTCGATCTGCTGACCATTACTGGGCTTACCGGTCTCACATTCGACGAAGGCGGTCAGATTCCTGCGGTCTATGTGCCTTCGGCAGCTCCGCTCGCAGGAATAACCGGGGCGATCTCTCCGATGCTTTCGCAAGACCCGATCGGTGTCATCAACGGCGAGGACATCATCGCCGGCTGCGTCTCGGAGGAGGATCCCGAATCGCTCTATGCGGTCAATTATCCGTTCATCGGAGGCGCCGTGGCCGACGGTTATATCTATTTCGTGCCCACTCCGAACTATGTCGAGCAGGGAGCCACGTTCCGTTATCTGTATACGTTGAGTACGACGACCCCCTATTCGATCCTTACGGACATGTTGCTCGTCGATCCCGCCAAGGATATGGGCGGCATTCCCGAACTGGCCGCAGAGCGGATCGCAGAATTGCGCCGAATGGCCGCAGAGCTCCGGCAGCCGCGGAATTACGTCGAACGGCTCGAATTCTCCGTTTCTACAGAACGCGGTTCCGTCAAAACCGTACCGACCGACTATGCGAAAGGATTCCTGCCCGCATCGGCTCCTGAAGCGAAAGTTGTAAGGGCTACGGTCGGATTCAGCGACGCTGTGCAGCGTGCGAACGGTTCGGGATCGGAACTCCGCTTCCGGAAAACGGCCGCTGCCGAAATCACGCTCAAGTAATATCGGATCGGGAGAGGCCGGTCGTCCGGCAAGTGCCGGCCTCTCCCTTTTTTTCAAGCCAAAAACAACCTGCCGGACTCAAAAATCAGCATGATATATGCATAACAAAACGAAACTCCTGATTTTCGCCTCCCTGCTGCTGGCCGCCTGCTCGACGGATCCCATGCAGGAGATACCGAACCGCGGGGATTCCGCTCCCGAAATCGAGACTTCGGGCAAAATCTGCAATACGTCGGACGACGCCGTGGCCGGTTCGCTCATCGTAAAATTCGGCGAAGAAGCCATTCCCAGTCTCGAACAGAATGCGTTGAATGCGGCCAAGACCCGTTCGGCGCTGACCCGTTCGGGCATCGAATCCGTCGATGACATCCTGAACGACCTGCATGTCACCTCGCTGGAGCGCGTCTTCCCCGAAGCCGGCGAACACGAGGCCCGCACCCGTGCGGCAGGGCTTCACAGATGGTATGTGCTCCGGTTCGCATCAGAGGAGGATCTCGACAAGGCGGCGGAGAGACTCGCGGGTGTCGCCGAAATCTCGAAAGTACAGTTCCGCACCCGTCTCTACCGGGCTTCCGACTGCAAAACCTATCCGTTCCAAGCAACGGCGAACGGCCAGACCCGCGCTTTGGTTACAGCGGATTTCAACGACCCGAATCTTTTCTGGCAGTGGCATTACATCAACAATGCCGACCAGGCCGTTGCCACTACATCGGTGGCCGGAGCCGACATCAATGTGGCCGACGCATGGAAGCTCACGGCAGGTAATCCCGAAGTCATCGTCGCCATCGTGGACGAAGGGGTGAAATACACTCATCCGGATCTGGCGGCCAACATGTGGATCAATCCGAACCCTTCGCCCGAATACAAGAACCAGGACATTCACGGATGGAACTTCGCTGCCGACGGTTCCATTTCATGGGGTCAGAAGGGCGATTCGGGACACGGAACGCACGTTGCGGGCACGGTAGCCGCCGTCAATAACAACGGCATCGGCGTCTGCGGCGTGGCCGGAGGTACGGGCAAGGGAGACGGTGTGCGTCTCATGTCGTGCCAGATCTTCTCGGGAGACCTGACGGGTGACGCCCTCGTGTCGAGCCGTGCCGTAAAATACGCCGCGGATCACGGTGCCTCCATCCTCCAGTGCTCGTGGGGCATCAAGGCTGGAATATACACGTCGGACAACATGTTCATCAAACAATCGCCGATGGATTACGAGGCGCTTCAGTACTTCGCCGCCCAGAAGAACTGCGAGGCCCTCGACGGCGGACTGATCATTTTTTCCGCCGGCAACGAATCGACAGCCATGTCCGGCTATCCGGCAGGCTATCGTGATTATATCTCCGTCACCTCGTTCTCGCCCGACTACCTGCCAGCCAATTATACCAACTACGGTTCCGGCTGTAATATCGCGGCTCCCGGCGGCGAAACGAGCGGTTTGAGCGGTGGGGAGAAAGCCGGCGTCCTTTCGACGCTCTGCTCCGAAACGAGCAACGGAGCGGATTACGGCTACATGCAGGGAACCTCGATGGCTTGCCCGCACGTCTCGGGCGTAGCCGCACTCGGCCTCTCCTATGCCCTGGAGAAAGGGAAGAGATACTCGCTCGACGAATTCAAGACCATGCTGCTCACCTCGGTCAATGAAATCGACTCCCGGCTGGGCGAAGGCTCGAAAGCTACGATCGCCGACGTGTCGATTTACCGCGGCAAAATGGGCACCGGCATTACCGATGCCTATCAGCTGCTCATGCAGATTGAAGGAACGCCTTGTCTGCAGGTCGCATTGGGCGAGGTGCAGCTCATTCCGCTGACGCAGCATTTCGGACAGGGTGCCGAAGACCTTACCTATACCGATATCCAGATGTCGGCCAAGGATATGGAAAAGCTTGGCATCAAGGCGGCTCCCAAAATGTATAATGGAAAACTGATGATCAAATGCACGAAACCCGGATCGGCCAAAATCAAGGTTTCGGCGATAGCCGGCGGTACGAAACCTGGAACGGGCGTCGTGATGGGCGGCATGGTCATCACCAAGGAATTCGCCGTCATCGCCCGTTCGGCCGGCGCAGCAAACGGAGGTTGGTTATAAAAACAGTGCTTGCAATGAAAAAACATCTTTATCATCTGCTCGTTTTCTCCCTGCTCGGCATTTTCGCCGCAAGCTGTTCGGATGACGACGATGCCCCCAACATTCAGTCGGAAATCGTAGGCGAATGGCGCCTTACTTCTTGGTCAGAGAATGCTCCCGAAGGATTTGAGGTATACGTAGAATTCACTTCGGCAGCGACATTCGGACTTTATCAGAAGGTCGAAACATCGAACTACACCAAATACACCGGGCGTTATTCGATCGACGGATCCCGGCTGACCGGAGTGTACGACGACGGCGAGAGCTGGGGCAACGGCTACGATTTCGAGTTGACGAATGGCGGGAACACCCTGACGATGACCACCCGAACCGAGCCGGCCGAAACCAGCGTATATTCCCGGACGATCATTCCGGATGACGTGCGCAATGCCCGAACATCCCGTGCCGAGTTTTCTTTGGAAATGAGGCGAATGCTATAATCTGTAATATTCGTGCCGCTCCGGCATTAAGTGTAAGGTAAGGACAAGAAGATGTGGTTGAAACGCTAATAACGGTCAGACCAGTAACGCTTCAAAGTGTGGAAGGCATTTGTCAACCGACAAATAATTTCGAGTGAAAATCTCTTATCTATAATGTGTTAAAACATTAAAATAAAAAGTTCAAAATTACGAGATTGCTCACTGGGATAGGATGGCTAAAACCATCCTATCTTTTTTTAGAATATTTCTACGAGAACTGCAATATAAGCATTCAGACAATTGCATGTTTTAGCAAGATTTATTGAAATTTAATGTTTTAAATGTATCAATCTGAAATAAAAATCTTTGATATTTGAGTGATGATTTACGTTTTCTGCCGACTGGCATATTTGCCCCCGTGGACATTTGTCTGTTGTCCCTGAACGCAATTCCTGTCATGTAATCCCGTAATAATGCACGATCCGCGTCCGGCGGCGCTTGTCGCGCTTTGGGAAGGAGCCGTCTCACATCTGGAATTTGAGATGCGGATGGTTCATCTGCGTATCGAGCATCCTGCGGTCATGAACCGATTGAGGGAACCCGAAAAACCCCGCTCGGCGCTCTATCTGGCCGAGCCGTTCACGCCGACGGATCTCATGGAGCTGATTGCGGCGTTGCATGCTGCCGGCGTGGGACGGCGTATCAATGGTACCCGTGCCAATGTGGAACAGTTGGTCGAGCTGTTCTCGTGGATGTTCAACGTCCGCATCAACAATCCCATCCAATGCCGCCGTGGAGTCATCAACCGCAAGTTGCGGCTGACACGGTTTCTGGATCTGCTGCGCAACTCTCTGATTGAAGAGAGCCAGCGATAGGCGTCGGCGCCCCTCATCCGAGGGGCGCTTTTGGCCGAATCCTTTCAGGTATCAAGTAGCCGATGCCAGCCGCTCGCCGAACGCCTCCATCTCACGGCCGATGACTGTCTCGGAGAATTTGGCGTAATGGCGCGTCATGTTGGTGTTCGAGTGGCCGAGAATCTTGGCCAGCACGTCGATCGGCATGCCGTACTCGACGGCCATGCAGGCGAAGGTGTGGCGTGCGCAGTGGGTGGTCAGCACCTTGTCGATGCCGCACACGGCCGCGATCTCCTTCATGTAGGCGTTCATCTTCTGGTTGCTCGGCGTGGGGAGCACCCGTGAGCGTGCGACGCATACTTCGTCGTGCTCGTAGGGGCACAGGATTTCGAGCGTGCCCGGGAGCAGCGGGATGCGGCTCATCACGGAGGTCTTCTCGCGGGGCTTGTGAATCCACCAGCGCCCCTCGTCGTCCTGCGAGAGGTGCTCGCGCCGCAGGTGGTCGGCGTCGGCGAATGCCAGCCCCGTCAGGCAGCAGAAGACGAAAACGTCGCGGATGCGGGCCAACCGGCGGTCGAGCTCCTTGCGGGTCAGCAGTTCCAGTTCATGCGCCGTAAGGTGCTCTTTGGCCTGCACCTCGTCCTCTTTGAGTTTGTAGTAGCGGAACGGATTTTTCGTAATCCACTCGTTGCGCAGGCAGTAGAGGACAAAGTTGCGCAGACAGTCCATCACGGCGACCGCCCCGTTGTGGCGGCAGCGGTGGGCGGTTTGCAGGAAGAGGTTGAAGCCGTCCAGAAACTTGTAGTTCATCCGTTCGACGGGAATGTCCTCGGCTTTGCCGCGTTGGGCGAGATACTGTTTGAGGTAGCGCAGCAGCCGCTCGTATTTGTCTGCCGTGCGCTGCGTGATGCGCACGCCCACTTCGGCCTGCCGCCGCTTCACATAGTCGGTAAGGCCCGCAATGAGCATCATCGTGTTGCATGTCGGGTTCAGGTAGCGCTGTTTGATCTGCGCGGCATTGGCCGCATAGCCTCGGCCAGCAGTTTGGAGCGGATGTCGATGATTTTTACGCGGAAATCGTTCAGTCGTTCGTTGACCTGAATGGCCAGCTTGTTCGTTCCCATCGCGCGTTCTTTGTGCTGGTTCCACGTTTCGGGATTGCTGTCGCACTGGGTGTAGACCTCCTGCCGGAGCCCTCCGGTCGTAATGCGTGCGAAGATGGGCGCGAGCCCGTTCTTTTTCTGCCGCCCTTTCCGCATCAGGAAAAGAATGGCAAATGTCTCTTGTCTCATGACGTTGAAATTTTGGGGTTAACAAAACGCCTGCAAGAGAGAATTATTACGGTGTAAAACGCAGAAAAACAACGTATTGCATCTGTATTCGGGAGCAAACTTTGCCGAACGGCCCGTTTTTCGGGGCCGTTCCCTTTCGTGCTCCCGCGAGTTTGCCGCGAGCTGCTTTCCGCTTCCGGTTCGGGGGATCGGCCGAAGCCTTTGCAAAATGATGATATACAGTCGGTTTTCCTCTTTTTGCGCCGGACGGGCAACAAAAAAGGAGCCTCGAAAAAAGGCTCCTTTGTGCGGATAAAGGGACTCGAACCCCCACGCCGGTAAGGCATCAGATCCTAAGTCTGACGTGGCTACCAATTACACCATATCCGCTTGCTATATGCAAAGGTATATAAAAATTCACAATTCACAATCCGGAGCGGGTGATTATAAGCCTTTTTTATTTACTTTTGTAGGCAATTTATCCGCTTATGCCGCAGAATGTCGCACTCGTTTTAACGCCCCGTCAGGCTGCCGACGCGAAGTATTACACTTCGCTTGCCGCGCGGCGTCTGGGGGTGCCGGAGCACGATATTGCCTTGGTGAGGGTCGTCAAACGCTCGATCGATGCCCGGCAGCGGCAACCGAAGGTCAACCTGACGCTGGAGGTCTATGTCGACCGGGAGCCGCAGCCCGCACCCGTGCATTTCGATTATCCCGATGTCTCGGGACATACCGAGGTCGTAGTCGTGGGATCGGGCCCGGCTGGGCTTTTCGCGGCGCTGCGGCTGATCGAGTTGGGGCTGAAGCCCGTTATCCTGGAGCGGGGCCGTGACGTTTCGGCGCGCAAGGTCGACATTGCGCAGATCAACCGCAACGGGGCAGTCGATCCCGATTCGAACTACGCTTTCGGCGAGGGCGGCGCGGGGACTTTCTCGGACGGCAAGCTTTTCACGCGTAGCAAGAAGCGCGGCGATTACAACAAGGCGTTGCAGACGCTGGTGTTCCATGGCGCCACGCCCGAAATCCTCTATGAAGCCCATCCGCATATCGGAACCGACAAGTTGCCGCGCATCATGCAGAATATCCGGCAGACGATCCTTGGCTCGGGCGGCCAGTTCGTGTTCGGTAGCCGCGTTACGGATCTTGAAATCCGCAACGGCCGTATCCGGGGCGTGCGGTGCGGCGACACGTTTGTCGAAGGGGCGGCCGTGGTTTTGGCCACGCGATATTTACGAGCTGCTTTACCGCAGGGGCGTGCGCGTCGAGGCGAAGGCCTTTGCCATGGGCGTGCGTATCGAGCATCCGCAGGCGTTGATCGACTCGATCCAGTACCACTGCCCGACGCGGGGCGAATACCTTCCGGCGGCGGCTTATTCGCTGGTGAGCCAGGAGGCCGGCCGCGGGGTCTACTCGTTTTGCATGTGCCCCGGCGGGTTCATCGTTCCGGCCATGACCGATGCCGCGCAGTCGGTGGTCAACGGCATGTCGCCCAGCGGCCGGACGTCGCCCTATGCCAATTCGGGCATGGTGACCGAAGTGCGGCCCGCGGATTTCGAGCACCTGCGTGCGGAATGGGGCGAGCTGGCCGGGTTAAAGTTCCAGCAGCAGTTCGAAGAGCTGGCCCGGCAGCACGGCGGCGAGCATCAGGTCGCCCCGGCGCAGCGCGTCGCCGATTTCGTGGCGGGGCGCCCCAGTGCGGCCTTGCCGAAAACCTCCTATATCCCCGGTATTATTCCTTCGCGGCTCGATGAGTGGATGCCCCCGTTTATCGGCGAGGGGCTGCGCCGGGGGATCGCCACCTTCGGGCGGCGGATGCGGGGGTTCGTGACGAACGAAGCCGTCGTAGTGGGCGTCGAGTCGCGCACCTCGTCGCCCGTCCGGGTTCCGCGCGACCCCGTGACGCTCATGCATCCCCAAACCGCGGGGCTCTTCCCCGCGGGTGAAGGCGCCGGTTACGCCGGGGGCATCATCTCTGCCGCCCTGGACGGCGAACGTATCGCAGAAGCAGTAACAAACTACATAAAATAAATGAACGAATCTCAAAGCAAGTTACCCTCTCCCGAGGTCTCTGTAATCATCCCCGCTTACAATCTGGAAGGGTATCTCGATACGTGCCTGCAATCGGTTCTGGCGCAGACACTCGGGAATTTCGAGGCCATCGTCGTGGACGACGGTTCCACGGACGGTACGCCCGGGCTCCTGCGTCGCTATGCGGAGCGCGATCCGCGGATCATCGTGGTGAGCACCCCGAACCGGGGCGTTGCGCGTGCCCGCGAGACGGGTATTGCCCGGGCGCAGGGAAAATACATCGCTTTCCTCGACGGCGACGATTTTTGGGAACCGCGCATGTTGGAGGAGATGACCGCCTCGATCGGGCAGAATGGCGGGTACGATATCGTATGCTGTAATTTCAAACGGGTCTGCAAGACCTATCAGGCGATCTACCGTGAATCCCGGACGGAGGATATGGAAGGGCTCGAGTTCCTCGAGGCGACGCTTCGCCATTCGATCTGGGTGACACTCTGGGGCAAACTCTATCGGCGGG
>OHHU01000727.1_pt1 | contig 18079 bp, 10 predicted proteins | sample 1568151 | NCBI WGS metagenome assembly OHHU01 (sample SAMEA3879572, study PRJEB24766) | human gut metagenome | biome: human-associated habitat; feature: feces | place: USA | collected 1985/1987 | reverse complement strand
TCGGTACCGATGAGAATTACGACGTAATTGTAAACCCGGACAAGGGTGATTTCGAAATATGGCGTAACCGTGAGGTAGTGGCAGACGAGGATTTGACTAACCCGAATATGCAAATTTCGTTGACTGAAGCACAAAAAATCGATGCTTCTTACGAAGTGGGTGAAGAAGTAACCGATGAAGTGATTTTCGCTAAGTTCGGTCGCCGTGCTATTTTGAATCTTCGTCAGACACTGGCTTCTAAAATTCTTGAGCTTGAAAAGGACAGTATTTATAATAAATACATTGATAAAGTAGGTACTATCATCAACGCAGAAGTATACCAGATCTGGAAAAAAGAGATGTTGTTGCTTGACGATGAAGGAAACGAGTTATTGTTGCCGAAAACAGAGCAGATACCAAGCGATTTTTATCGTAAAGGAGAAACTGCCCGTGCAGTGGTGGCACGCGTGGACAACAAAAACAACAATCCGAAAATTATCCTCTCGCGTACTTCTCCGGTTTTCCTGCAGCGCTTGTTCGAGATGGAAGTGCCTGAAATAAACGATGGCCTGATTACCATCAAAAAGATTGCCCGTATTCCCGGTGAACGTGCCAAGATTGCGGTAGAATCTTATGATGACAGAATTGACCCTGTAGGAGCCTGCGTAGGTGTAAAGGGAAGTCGTATTCATGGCATCGTACGTGAACTTCGCAATGAAAACATTGATGTGATTAATTATACATCTAATATTTCATTGTTTATCCAGCGTGCTTTAAGCCCGGCTAAGATTTCTTCTATTCGTCTGAATGAAGAAGAACGTAAAGCAGAAGTATTCTTGAAACCGGAAGAAGTATCGTTGGCTATTGGTAAAGGCGGTTTGAATATTAAACTGGCCAGTATGTTGACTGAGTACACCATTGATGTGTTCCGTGAGTTGGATGAAAACGCGCAGGATGAAGATATTTATTTGGACGAGTTCAGAGATGAAATCGACGGATGGGTGATCGATGCTATCAAGGCTATTGGCATTGATACGGCTAAGTCTGTATTGAATGCACCTCGCGAAATGCTGATTGAAAAAACGGATCTTGAAGAAGAAACGGTGGACGAGGTATTACGCATTTTGAAATCGGAGTTTGAAGATAATGAATAATAGATCAATGCGATGATGTGCCGATATGCCAATAAAAAGAAAGGGCGTATAGGAATTGGCACATTGGCATATTGAACGATTATCAAATTATTCTTTCTCCATTATTCTTTAAATTAAAATATGACGATAAGGTTAAACAAAGTTACAAGAGATTTAAATGTAGGAATCGCGACGGTAGTTGAGTTCTTGCAAAAGAAGGGGTATACCGTTGAGGCAAACCCGAATACGAAAATTACCGAGGAGCAGTATGCTATGCTCGTGAAAGAGTTCAGCACAGATAAGAACCTTAGACTTGAATCGGAACGTTTCATTCAGGAACGTCAAAACAAAGATCGCAACAAGGCATCTGTTTCTATCGATGGTTATGATAAGAAGGAACCGGAGAAGACTGTTGCTGACGATGTGATTAAGACGGTCATTCCGGAAGATGTGCGTCCGAAGTTTAAACCTGTCGGAAAAATTGATTTAGATAAACTGAACCGGAAGGTTGAGAAAGAACCGGTGAAAGAAGAGCCAAAACCACAACCTGTAGCTGCTGAGGAAAAGAAAGTAGCGGAAGAGGTTAAGCCTGTTGTAAACGAAGTGAAAAAAGAAGAAGTCACTGTGACTCCTGCTACTTCGGAACCGAAACCGGTGAAAGAAGAACCGAAACCGGTGGTGGTTGAAAAGCCTGTTGAAACAGAAAAGAAAGTGGTTGAGGAAGTCAAGAAAGAAGAACCAAAAGTCGTGGTGTCTCCAGAAAAAACAGAGAAGAAAGAAGAGAAACCGGTAGCAGAAGCACCGGTTACTCCAGTAGAGAAGGAAGAGGAGGGCGTATTTAAGATCCGTCCGACTGAGTTTGTATCTAAGATTAATGTTATCGGGCAGATTGACTTGGCTGCATTAAATCAGTCGACACGTCCGAAAAAGAAATCGAAAGAGGAAAAGCGGAAAGAGCGTGAAGAGAAGGAAAAGCTTCGTCAGGATCAGAAGAAACAGATGAAGGAAGCCATCATCAAGGAAATCCGTAAAGAAGATAGTAAACAAGCTAAGGTCGTTGGTAAGGAAAACCTTGATCCTAACGGTAAGAAGAAACGTAATCGCATCAACAATAATAAAGAAAAAGTAGATGTGAACAATGTTGCTTCTAATTTTGCACACCCTACTCCAAACAGTGAGCGTACGAATAATAACCGTGGAGGAAATCAACAAGGTGGCGGCGGACAGAATAGAAACCGTAATAACAATAATAAAGACCGCTTCAAAAAGCCTGTAGTAAAGCAGGAAGTAAGCGAAGAAGATGTAGCAAAGCAGGTTAAAGAAACGTTGGCTCGTCTGACAAGCAAAGGTAAGAACAAAGGTGCCAAATATCGTAAAGAAAAACGTGACATGGCGTCCAACCGTATGCAGGAACTGGAAGATCAGGAAATGGCAGAAAGCAAGGTACTGAAACTGACAGAATTTGTGACTGCTAATGAATTGGCAAGCATGATGAACGTATCTGTAAATCAGGTTATCGGAACTTGTATGAGCATTGGTATGATGGTTTCTATCAATCAGCGTCTGGATGCAGAAACGATTAATCTTGTGGCTGAAGAATTTGGATTTAAGACTGAATATGTCAGTGCAGAAGTAGCCCAAGCCATTGTTGAAGAGGAAGATGCGCCGGAAGATCTGGAACATCGTGCTCCGATTGTTACAGTCATGGGACACGTAGACCATGGTAAAACTTCGTTGCTTGACTACATTCGTAAAGCAAATGTAATTGCAGGTGAAGCCGGAGGTATCACACAGCATATTGGTGCATATCATGTTACATTGGAAGATGGACGTAAGATTACGTTCCTCGATACTCCGGGACATGAGGCATTTACTGCAATGCGTGCCCGTGGTGCAAAGGTGACCGATATCGCAATTATTATTGTAGCTGCCGATGATGATGTAATGCCCCAGACCAAAGAAGCCATTAATCATGCAGCAGCAGCAGGTGTTCCTATCGTATTTGCTATTAATAAAATAGATAAGCCTCATGCTAATCCCGAGAAAATTAAAGAGACATTGGCTCAGATGAATTATCTCGTAGAAGAGTGGGGTGGTAAATATCAGTCACAGGATATCTCGGCTAAGAAGGGTCTCGGAGTTCCTGAACTGATGGAGAAAGTACTTCTTGAAGCAGAAATGCTCGACTTAAAGGCAAATCCGAATCGTAATGCTACGGGTTCTATCATCGAATCAACTTTGGATAAGGGACGTGGATATGTTGCGACTGTATTGGTCTCTAACGGTACGCTGAAGGTGGGTGATATTGTACTTGCCGGAACAAGCTACGGCCGTGTAAAAGCCATGTTCAATGAACGTAACCAGCGTGTAGCCCAGGCAGGGCCATCGGAACCGGTATTGATTCTGGGTTTGAATGGTGCTCCTGCTGCAGGTGATACTTTCCACGTGATTGAGACTGATCAGGAAGCCCGTGAGATTGCCAATAAACGTGAACAGTTACAGCGTGAACAGGGTCTGCGTACTCAGAAACTGTTGACACTGGATGAAGTGGGACGTCGTATTGCGCTGGGTAACTTCCAGGAACTGAACGTAATTGTGAAAGGTGACGTGGATGGCTCTATCGAGGCCTTGAGTGATTCGTTAATCAAGCTGTCTACCGAACAGATCCAGGTAAATGTGATCCATAAGGCTGTAGGTCAGATTTCGGAATCGGATGTGACATTAGCAGCTGCTTCGGATGCTATTATTATTGGATTCCAGGTACGTCCATCGGCTTCCGCACGTAAGTTTGCCGAACAGGAAGGTGTGGACATACGTTTGTACTCTGTTATCTATGCAGCTATCGAAGAGGTGAAGGCTGCTATGGAAGGTATGCTTGCTCCGGAAGTGAAAGAGGTAGTAACTGCTACTATCGAAGTGCGTGAGGTATTCCACATTACTAAGGTGGGTACAGTAGCCGGTGCTGTTGTGAAAGAGGGCAAGGTGAAACGTTCGGATAAGGCTCGCCTGATCCGTGATGGTATAGTAATCTTCTCAGGTTCCATCAATGCTTTGAAGCGCTTTAAAGATGACGTGAAGGAAGTAGGTACAAACTTCGAATGTGGCATCAGTCTTGTTAACTACAACGATTTGAAGGTAGGTGATATGATTGAAACTTACGAAGAAGTAGAAGTGAAGCAAACTTTATAATTCTCACGAAACTGAAAATATACGGAGGCACAGAGTGATTACAACTCCGTGTCTCCGTTTTCGTTTTACATAGAATGACGACCATAGATATTATCATACTGATTGCTCTTGGAGCCGGTGTTATTGTCGGATTTATGAAGGGCTTTATCCGGCAGCTTGCTTCCATTCTCGGATTAATTGTGGGGCTATTGGCAGCAAAAGCTTTGTACACCTCACTGGCTGTGAAGTTATGCCCTACGGTGACCGACTCCATGACTGTGGCGCAGATACTGGCATTTGTCATTATCTGGATCGCTGTGCCGCTAATCTTTACATTGGTGGCTTCAGTATTAACCAAGGCATTGGAGGCGGTTTCACTTGGCTGGCTGAATCGCATGCTTGGAGCCGGGCTCGGAGCTTTGAAATATCTTTTATTGGTGAGCTTGGTTATCTGTGTCATTCAGTTTATAGACTCCGATAGTCAGTTGATTAGCCAAACAAAGAAGGAGCAGTCCTTGTTATATTATCCTATGGAAAGCTTTGCGGGGATCTTCTTTCCCGCAGCAAAAGAGGTTACACAACAATATATATTCAAATAAAAATGATGCAACAAGAAGAACCCAATAAATATGTAAAAGAACTCACGCAGGAGAAGTATAAATACGGCTTCACTACGGAGGTACATACAGATATCATAGAGAAGGGACTCAATGAAGACGTGGTACGTTTGATCTCGTCTAAAAAGAACGAGCCGGAGTGGTTGCTGGAGTTCCGTCTGAAAGCTTATCGTCATTGGTTAACGCTGGAGATGCCTACTTGGGCACATTTGCGTATACCGGAAATTGACTATCAGGCAATCTCATATTATGCCGATCCTACGAAAAAGAAGGAGGGCCCGAAGAGTATGGATGAAGTTGATCCGGAATTGATAAAAACATTCAATAAACTCGGCATTCCACTGGAGGAGCAGATGGCGTTGAGTGGTATGGCTGTGGATGCAGTGATGGACTCTGTGTCAGTGAAAACGACCTTTAAGGAAACACTGATGGAGAAAGGTATTATTTTTTGCTCATTCAGTGAAGCTGTGCGTGAACATCCCGACTTGGTGAAAAAGTATCTCGGATCTGTTGTTGGGTATAGAGACAACTTCTTTGCGGCATTAAACTCGGCTGTATTCTCAGACGGTTCTTTTGTCTATATCCCCAAGGGGGTACGTTGTCCTATGGAACTCTCTACTTATTTCCGTATTAATGCTGCCAATACCGGTCAGTTTGAACGTACATTGATTGTGGCTGATGACGATAGCTATGTTTCCTATCTGGAGGGGTGTACAGCTCCAATGAGAGATGAGAATCAATTACACGCTGCTATTGTCGAAATCATGGTACATGATCGTGCGGAAGTGAAATATAGCACCGTGCAGAATTGGTATCCGGGCGATGCCGAAGGCAAAGGTGGAGTTTATAATTTTGTGACAAAACGTGGCAATTGCAAAGGAGTAGACAGTAAACTTTCATGGACCCAGGTTGAGACAGGTTCGGCTATTACATGGAAATATCCGTCTTGTATTCTTTCCGGGGATAATTCTACTGCAGAGTTTTATTCTGTAGCTGTGACGAATAATTATCAGCAGGCAGATACAGGTACTAAAATGATTCATTTAGGTAAGAACACCCGTAGTACGATTGTCAGCAAGGGTATATCTGCCGGGAAGAGCGAGAACTCTTACCGTGGGTTGGTCCGTGTAGCTGAAAAGGCTGATAATGCCCGTAATTATAGCCAGTGTGACTCATTGCTGTTGGGTGATAAGTGTGGTGCACATACTTTTCCCTACATGGATATCCATAATGAAACGGCAGTTGTAGAGCATGAAGCGACTACCAGTAAGATTAGTGAGGATCAGATATTTTATTGTAATCAGCGTGGTATTTCTACAGAAGATGCCATTGGATTGATCGTAAACGGCTATGCTAAGGAGGTACTTAATAAACTTCCAATGGAATTTGCCGTAGAAGCTCAGAAACTACTTACGATCTCTCTTGAAGGCAGTGTAGGATAATGAAGACGAAACGTGTTGGTTGGCTATTGATATTCCTGTCCTATGTTGGTGTAGTACTGGCACAAAACCTTGACGATCAAGAAAGGAGGTGGGCGATCAGTGGCTCTTGGGGAGGAAATTGGCCGATAGTCACAAAGAATACACTTTCGGGAAAAGCTGTTTCTGCAGGACATATACATACTTTAATGTTGGAGTATTATATTCCTTATACCCGTTTCTCCCTGAAAGGAGGATATACAGGTGAAGAAATAGGTTTGAATCCAGGTATTTCTGCCTCAATGAGTAATCTGGAAATAGGAGGGCGGTATTATTTCTTACCACAACGGTTTGCAATCCAACCTTATGGGGGACTTTCTACTGGATGGAACCTCTCTCCACGAAGGCAGGAGGGGATGGGCAGTAGCAGTTATTACGATCCTTCAAGGCAAGAGTTTCGTAAAGATTACGATTATCGATACCGAATTAAAGAACCATTATTCACAGTTTCTCCTGTGGTGGGAGCTGATATATATTTTCTTTCTTGTCTTGCTCTCACCTTGGAATATAATTTCCGGATGGGCATTGCCGGAAAGATAAGTGGAGAGATAGAGAAGACCAATTCTCGTGGAACCGGATTTGTACGTAGCAATGGGATGCGGCAGACCGTAAGTGTAGGGGTAAAGGTTAACTTCCCTTTTACTATTACGCAGACGGACGGAAATTCCATATTACAATGGTTGGACGAGGTTATTTTTGGAAAAGAATAGATAATGAAATAATTGATAAGATCATGTTAGAGATAAAAGACCTGCATGCCAGCATTAACGGCAAAGAGATATTGAAAGGCATTAACCTGACGGTGAAGCCGGGCGAAGTACATGCCATTATGGGACCTAACGGTTCGGGTAAAAGTACGCTTTCGTCTGTTCTGGTAGGTAATCCTGCTTTCGAAGTGACGAAAGGAAGCATCACGTTCTATGGTAAAAATCTTTTGGAATTGAGCCCTGAAGATCGCAGTCACGAAGGTATTTTTCTTAGTTTTCAGTATCCGGTGGAGATCCCGGGCGTGAGCATGGTGAACTTTATGCGTGCTGCTGTCAATGAACAGCGTAAGTACAAAGGATTACCCGCTTTGACAGCCAGTGAGTTCTTGAAATTGATGCGTGAAAAGCGTGCAGTGGTCGAGTTGGATAATAAATTGGCCAATCGTTCGGTAAATGAAGGTTTCTCGGGTGGAGAGAAAAAACGGAATGAGATTTTTCAGATGGCTATGCTCGAACCCCGTCTCAGTATCTTAGACGAGACTGATTCCGGACTCGATATCGATGCGCTTCGTATTGTAGCCGAAGGAGTAAATAAACTGAAAACTCCCGATACCAGTTGTATTGTCATCACCCACTATCAGCGTCTGCTGGACTATATAAAGCCGGACATTGTACATGTTCTTTACAAAGGACGTATTGTAAAGACTGCCGGTCCGGAACTCGCTCTTGAGTTGGAAGAGAAGGGATATGATTGGATTAAGAAGGAATTAGGAGAATGAGTTTAATTATGAATGCAGAACAGCAATATATAGATCTCTTTTCTCAGTGTGAGGCGATCATCTGTCGTCATAGCGCTGAGGCGTTGAATGCCCCCCGGGCAACAGCTTTTGCTGATTTCGAACGTCAGGGGTTTCCTACACGGAAACAAGAGAAATACAAATACACGGATGTCAGTAAATTCTTTGAGCCGGATTATGGGTTGAACTTGAACCGGCTGCCCATTCCGGTGAACCCTTATGAAGTGTTTAAATGTGATGTTCCGAACATGAGCACTTCATTGTTTTTTGTAGTGAACGATGCATTCTACAATCAGGCGCTTCCTAAGTCCGGATTGCCTGAAGGAGTTATCTTCGGTAGTTTGAGAAATATGGCTGAACAGCATCCGGAACTTGTGAAGAAGTATTATGGTAAGTTGGCTGATACTTCGAAAGATGCGGTTACGGCTTTTAATACAGCTTTTGCACAGGATGGAGTATTGATGTATGTTCCGAAGAATGTGATCGTCGATAGACCTATTCAACTGGTCAATATACTTCGTGCGGATGTTAATTTCATGGTAAACCGCCGTGTGTTGATTATCCTTGAAGAAGGGGCTCAGGCCCGTTTGCTTATTTGCGATCATGCAATGGATAATGTAAACTTCTTGGCAACTCAAGTTATTGAAGTGTTTGCAGAAGAGAACTCCGTTTTCGATCTTTATGAATTGGAAGAGACTCATACCAGTACAGTGCGTTTCAGTAATTTGTATGTGAAACAGGGAGCAAACAGCAATGTATTGCTTAATGGAATGACACTTCATAACGGGACAACCCGTAATACGACAGAAGTTACCCTTGCCGGTGAAGGTGCCGAGATCAATCTTTGTGGTATGGCCATTGCTGATAAAAACCAACACGTGGACAATAATACCTCGATAGATCATGCCGTGCCGAATTGTACCAGCAATGAGTTGTTTAAATATGTTCTTGACGATCAGTCTGTGGGAGCTTTTGCCGGTTTGGTACTGGTACGTCCTGATGCGCAACATACCAGTTCTCAGCAGACAAACCGTAACCTCTGTGCTACTCGTGATGCCCGTATGTATACTCAGCCGCAACTGGAGATATATGCCGACGATGTAAAATGCTCTCATGGAGCTACTGTAGGTCAACTGGATGAAAACGCTCTTTTCTATATGCGTGCTCGTGGTATCGCCGAAAAGGAGGCCCGTCTGTTGCTGATGTTTGCATTTGTCAACGAGGTGATTGATACCATTCGTCTGGAGGCGTTGAAAGATCGTCTGCATTTGTTGGTTGAAAAACGTTTCCGCGGTGAACTGAATAAGTGCCAGGGATGTTCTATTTGCAAATAATCAGTGATAAAATGAATATTCATAAGATACGTGAGGACTTTCCCATACTTAGCCGTACGGTATATGGCAAGCCTTTGGTTTATTTAGATAACGGTGCGACTACTCAGAAGCCTCGCCTGGTGATCGATTCGATTGTAGACGAATATTATTCGGTCAATGCGAATGTACATCGGGGAGTTCATTTCTTGTCTCAGCAGGCGACGGAGCTGCATGAGGCTTCACGTGAGACTGTACGTCAGTTCATTAATGCCCGTAGTACTCGTGAGGTCATTTTCACTCGCGGGACAACGGAGAGCATTAATTTAATTGTCTCCAGTTTTGGTGAAGAGTTCATGCAAGAGGGTGATGAGGTGATTGTTTCAGTGATGGAACACCACAGTAATATCGTACCTTGGCAGTTGTTGGCGGCCCGTAAAGGGATTGCGATTAAAGTCATTCCGATGAATGATAAAGGTGAGCTGTTACTTGAAGAGTACGAAAATCTTTTTTCTGAACGTACTAAGATTGTCAGCGTAACCCAAGTGTCCAATGTACTGGGAACAATCAATCCGGTGAAAGAGATGATTGCCACGGCACATGCTCATGGAGTACCTGTTATGATTGACGGTGCTCAATCCATTCCTCACATGAAGGTGGATGTACAGGATTTGGATGCTGACTTCTTTGTTTTCTCAGGTCATAAAATATATGGGCCTACCGGAATAGGCGTCTTATATGGAAAGGAAGATTGGCTCGAACGTCTTCCGCCTTATCAGGGTGGAGGAGAAATGATTCAGTCTGTCTCATTTGAAAAGACTGTCTTCGGTGAATTACCATTTAAATTCGAGGCTGGAACCCCAGATTATATTGCCACTACCGGGCTTGCCAAAGCGCTGGACTATGTCACAGGTATTGGCTTAGACCCAATAGCATTACATGAACATGAGCTTACAGTTTATGCTATGCAACGGCTGAAAGAAATTCCGAACATGCGTATTTTTGGTGAGGCTGAGCATAAAAGCAGTGTAATTTCATTCTTGGTAGGCGATATACACCATTTGGATCTGGGTACCTTACTTGATCGATTGGGCATTGCTGTCCGTACGGGACACCATTGTGCAGAACCGTTAATGCGTCGTTTAGGCATTGAAGGTACGGTTCGCGCCTCATTTGCCGTGTATAATACAAAAGAGGAAGTTGATGCTCTTGTAGCTGGTATCGAACGGGTCAGTAAGATGTTCTGAGGCATGTGTATTCTGACAGATATTGAAGTGTCGTGAAAGCTGTTGCTTTTGCGACATTTTTTTATGTTTGATAGGGGCTTGCTGAAATGTGTTGAATGACTTTAGGGCTCTGTCTTTAACTCTTTTGGGGAGGAGGTCTGTTTTTCCTCCGTCAACTAAGGGAAGGCGGAGCAAGTACCGTACAGTATTACTTCCAACGACCGATCCGTATAAATAGATAATAAATGAAGGATTCCTGCAACCTTTTTCTTTCTTTATCGTCTAATATTAATATAAACCTCTAAATGAAACAAGAATTATGTTATTAGCAACCACTCCAATCATCGAAGGAAAACGAATAACCACTTATTATGGCATTGTGTCCGGAGAAACTATTATAGGTGCCAATGTCTTCCGTGACTTTTTTGCCAGTATTCGTGATATAGTAGGCGGACGCTCCGGTTCATACGAAGAAGTGCTTCGTGAGGCAAAAGATACTGCTTTGAAAGAAATGTCTGAACAGGCTCGCCAAATGGGCGCTAATGCTGTGATCGGAGTTGATTTGGATTACGAAACAGTTGGGGGAAGTGGCAGTATGTTGATGGTAACTGCTAGTGGGACGGCTGTGTTCTTGGAATAACAAAGTAATCATAAAGACCATACGGGTGTTACGGAAGTCTGTAACACTCGTATGGATTATATGTTTACCTATTGTTAACGACCTTTGATGATTTCCATTTTATCAATATCGGGTGCCCACCCGTACGAATTATACAGACGTATCGTGTTATAGCCTTTGCGAAGTTTAACCTTGATCGTTGTTGTAGCTGCTTGATCCCATGTACCGGAATAAAGGTTAGACTGTTTATATTCTGTTCCGTTTACAGCTATTTGGATATCGCGTTTATCACCTGAATAATAAGTTAACTTAAGTTGATAATCTCCTCCTTTGCTAATATACACGTTTCTGAATTCTGCCCAATTGGAAGGTGAATTTCCAAGATTTTTCATAATATATTCTCCTGAGGCTCCTGATTTTGGTGTAAAATGAGCTGCCTGTTTGTTGTCTGGCAGAAATTCTTGCATGAAAGCATATTCAGCTTCATAACATGTCCGGTCGTGACGTTTGCTACCTTCAAGTCTTATTAAAGCTGTTCCATGTGCAGGAACTAGCGTTTCATAGTAATCGGTGAATGTTCCCATTTCTTGATGGTTCCATAGATCTCTCACTCGTACATCCCCTGATAAATAGAGCTTATCGAAATCGACTCTGATCTGCTGATCTGTATTGCTTCTGTTATATAGTGCTACTGCACGTAGTTTGCCTTCACGTTTCTGAATGGCTTTTGATAAAATCAGATAGTCTTTTCCCCGTTCAATGGCTTCAGCCTGCAGACCTAATGAATCCTGATTTAATGCGATCACTTCCTTATTGGTAATGATCGATAAAGTTTTTTCAGGAATTGTACGAAGATCGCATCCGATCATTAACGGGGAGGACAAGATAGACCATATTCCAAAATGAGTTTTTTCTTCGTCTTCCGTGAGCCCTCTTCCTACTTCAAGCATATCCATGTCATTATAGTGCCCCGGGCTTGCGTAAGGTGCTAAGTAGAGATTTCTTTCAATGATTCGGTCGATTGTTGTGAATCGTGGATTGATGTCTGTATGGATTCGCCAGGAACCTGCCAACTGGGTAGCCCAAGTGCCCGGAAACTGCCAACGGCATATATTATATCGAACATCTGTCCGTCCTGTCCGTCTGATCGCTTTGTAGATATCCGTATAACGTTGCTGCTCACTTTGTCCGGTTGCTTCACCGCCACACCAGTCTATTTTAATGAAATCATATCCCCAGTCTTTGAGGAAGGTTTGGCAGTCTATATCGTCGTGTTTCCAAAGTCCTACACCGATACCGAGTGTATCTGCGTCATAGATGGAGCCACAAGTGTTGCTGCCCGCATCAGAATATATACCGGCTTTCAATCCTTTTGAATGAATATAGTCGGACAGGACTCTCATCCCATTCGGGAATTTTTTCTTATTGGCAAAAAGACGTCCTTCCGAATTTCGTCCTCCAAAGTATCCGTCGTCTATGTTCACATATCCATAGCCTACATCCTTCAGACCCCGGTTGACCATGGCATCAGCTGTTTCTTTAATTAGTTCTTCATTAATATGTACTCGGAAGGTGTTCCATGAACTCCACCCCATCATGGGAGTATTTGTGTTTTGTGCCGTGACAGTTGTGAAAAAGCTTGCCAATAACAGGAGGCAGCAATAAGTAGTAACTTTCTTCTTTTTCATAAGGTGTTGTTTTTGTAAGGTAAAATAGCCTGTATATCCCTGTCCGGTGGTAGGTATATACAGGCTAATTTATATTATTAGGAAAGATGAATTACCAACCCGGATTCTGGACCAGATTTGAATTTACATTCAGGTAATCCTGTTTGATCGGACTCAAATACTGTTCATCCCTGAAGATGAATGGTTGAGCATCCAAACGTGCATTTTTATAATACTCTTCGTTGGTTGTACCGTAAGAGTTCAATCCGATCATACCATTTTCCATACCGCTCCATTCTTTCAGGGCAATCAGCCAACGGCGATAGTCGTATGACATATGTCCTTCGAACATCAGCTCTATGGTTCTTTCACGATGAATTACCTCACGAAGTTTGTCTCCGGACGGAAGTCCTTTGTAGGAAACTTCTACATTAGGAATACCGGCTCTCTGGCGGATCAGGTTGAAGTAAGTAAGTGCATCTCCTTCCAGTGTTCCATTGTATTCAAAGTAAGCCTCTGCATAGTCCAAATACAATTCTCCTAAGCGGATGATAGGGAAAGGGAAAGCTACCAGAGAGTTGCTGGTACCACTAACAAAAGTTTCTGGATGAGCCAGTTTGGCGATAGCATACGATCCATATAATTGGTCACTTCCCGCATCACGTGTTCCATTTTGCTCTTTGAAGCGCATTTTGAGGTTAATGGTGTCTCCGTTGATCAGGTAGTCCCCGCGGTTGAAGCCGATAGAACCATAGAAACGTGGTTCACGGTTGCGATGGAGCACTGCTACCGAATCCCCTTCGGCTACTGTGAAACGATGTGCATAATCAAACTCCGGATCTTCATCTATCGGAAGTCCGTTCTTGGTCAGATACATGTCCGCACTGAAAGCCGTTGCACCTAAAGCTCCATAAGGTGCTCCCGAGGAAGTACTGATACCTTTGGGAATTACGTGTGTTTGAATAGAGTTTCCATCGGCCCATGTTTCTTTCCAGCCACTATATCCCCAGATCAGTTCTTTATTCCATGCGTCTACAACCAGGTTACGTGCATTGGCAATGGCTTGGTTGAATTCCGGCAGATTACCTTTCTTTGTATACTTATACAATTCTGCTCCGGCTTGATGTGCCATGTCGATTGCCTTTTTACATTCGTCCATGGCAGTTTTCCATTTATTCTTGTCATAAGTCAGGTTCATGAGCAACTGTCCGTCCTTGTTCTTGAAATTCTTATACATATCAGCATTCCCATTGAACTGTGGGCTGGCTGCGTACAAGTACATTCTTGCCTTTAGTGCTTGTGCAATGACTTTTGTAGCACGACCGTAGTTGGAAGCTTTCACTGTCATAGGCAGGTCGGCAGAGGCATTATCGAACATTTGAGCAATTCGGCTAACGCATTCATCATAGGGTACACGCGGCTTGAAAAGTTCTTCTTTGGGTGCATTAAGAGGGATTGCTTCGTCCAGTATGACTATAGGACCGTAGTTCTGTAATAGCAGGTAGTGGTAGTAGGCAATCAGAAATTTTACTTCACCTTTCCAAAGTACTTTCTTGGCTGCGAGGTCTGCCTCTGAGATTTGTGATGGCTTTACATCATCAATATTATCCAAGAACGTATAACATTGGCGGATACCGTTGTATGAACTTTGCCACACATCAATGATCGGATCAGCAGAATTGTACAATCCTTGTTGCATTCTCATAAAGGTGAACCAAGTAGTGGTCCAGTGGGCAGATCCGACAGTTTCCGGAGTTGTGCACCAACTGAAGTTCTGACGGAAGTTCAGATAATTGGGAATGAAAGAATAGCAGGCGAAGACAAAGTTCTCGGCAGTCTGTTCGTTCTTGAACGCATCAGCCAAAATAGGGGTGTCATCGGGTACAATGTCCAGATAATCACAAGAGTGTAAGCTAGCTCCGATTAGTAAAGCTACAATTATATTTTTTAGTTTCATAATTATTCAGATTTTTAAAAAGTGAACTGTAAACCGATGGAACCCATGATTTGTGTCGGATATTTTAATCCGTTTGAGGTATAGAGCTCCGGATCCCATAATTTAAATTTAGAGAATGTCAGCAGGTTTTGTCCGCTGATATAGGCACGTAAAAATTTATAAGAGTATCCTAATTCCACGTTTTTAAGTCGGATATACGAACCATCTCTCAGCCAGTAAGTAGAGTTGGGGTTATTATTGTTGTTTTTCCCGTTTGTCAGTCTCGGATACATTGCTTCGGGGTTCGGGTTTGCCTCTGTCCAATGATTATCGGCAACAAATTGCATGACACCATACGATTCTCCACCGAAAGGATGGATGTCGCTCAACATGATGCTTCTTTTGCCTACTCCTTGAAAGAAGATGGAAGCATCCCATTTTTTGTACTGGATACTGACTCCCAGACCATAGCTGATTTGGGGTAATTCCGGATTACCAATGTAAGTTTGATCGTTTCCGTCGATCTTTCCGTCATTATTGAGGTCTGCATATTTAATATCACCCGGTTGCACAACTCCGGTTAGTATTTGTTTTGGACTGTTGTCAATCTCTTCCTGATCTTTGAAGAGTCCTAATGCAATATAGCCTTTATACTGATTCAGGGGGCGTCCTACTTGTGACATGTATGCATATTCGTAGTCCGGTTCGTCTATTTCCATATATTGGTTCTTAGCGTATGTGAAAGTACCTTTGGCAGAGATCATGAAGTCTTTGCTGACAGCGTGATTATAGTCCAATGACATGTCAACGCCTTGATTGCGTACCTTACCCAGATTACCATAGGGTCGGAGATCTCCGGTGATACCACTTTCTGCAGGGATTGTATTACGTCTAAGGAAGATGTCTTTACGGTCTTCTCTAAAGAAATCTACGTTGAGGCTTAATTTGTTGAATAATCCCAGGTCGAATCCTACATTATACTTTTTACCGATTTCCCATGTCACCTTTTCAGCTCCGTAAGTAGTGATGGTAGCTCCGTTAGATGAGGTTTGCCACTGGTCACCGAATACAAATCCGGCTCCACCCAAATCTACTTTAGTAAGATAGGGGAAACGGTTGGAGCCGATATCCGCATTACCTACCAATCCGTACGAAGCGCGTATTTTTAAGTTGGAGATAACTTTTGTCAATGGTTCGAAGAATTTCTCGTTGGAGATAAGATAGCCGACAGCGAGTGAAGGGAAGAATCCGTAACGGCTTCCTTTTTCGAAGTTCTCACTACCATTGTAGCCGAAATTGAATTCAGCCAAATAGCGTCCGTCATAAGCATAGGTAACACGTCCGGCCAGCCCCTGATTACGTTCCGGCAATGTATTGTAATAGTTATTGTCAGGATTGTTCAGATTGTATTCGCGCTGAAGATATACCAACATTGCTCCGACATCATGTTTATCACCGAACATGCGCTGATAGTTCAGTGTAGCCTGCAGGTTCATCAGACGGTCGCCAGTAGTGGAAGTCGATGTCTCAAGAGCGGTACGTCCCTTACTGATAGAGTTATAATCATAAAGATAGCTTCCGTCTTCTTGCTCCTGAGGATTCTGTAATTCATAAAAGTAAGGTGAAAAGGAGCGATTGACAGTCGTCTTCGACCAGTTTTTAAAAGAAACCAGTGCTTTAAAATTCAATCCTTTGGTAAGGAAGTCAAGTTTCTGTTCCAGTTCGAAAGCCGTATTAATGGTATATGCGCTTTGCTTAGAACTACCTTGTACCATACTTGCATAAGGGTTGCGATAAATACTGAATCCTCCGGAACCGATAGGGCCACCTGATTTGTTTCCGAATATAGTGTGATCTTCACGGTTGATATTCGGATATACAGGTGCAAAATACATTGACGGAGCTTCCATTACGTATTTATACAAATCGTCCATACTGGTTGACGGACCATTGTAATTGACTATTTGCGAGTTGATTCTCACATTTACTTTGGTACTTGATGTCAACCATGCTCCCACGTTACTTTGGAACGAGTAGCGAAGATTCTGTATATTGTTGTCGAATGTGTTATTCGGATCTTTTTTCAGCATACCATTATCATTATTGATGGAGGCGCTGATGAAATAGTCTACTTTCTTTGTACCACCCATTACATTCAGGTTGGCTGATTGGTTCATGGAGTAGTCTTTAAACATATAGTCGAACCAATCAACATTGGGATATACATACTGATTTCTGCCTTCAAGCGTTCCTTGAATTTTATCATCTGAGAAAGCCGGTGTACCATCCGGGTTACGGGTCAGAATGGCTTCATTTCTCAATTTCATGGCTGTTACTGCATCTGCCAGTTTGAGTGTACGTGTCGGTGCGGTAAATGTATTATCGATGCGTACGTTGATGCGTGCTTTTTCAAGATCTTTACCGGTTCGGGTAGTGATCAGGATGACACCATTGGCACCGCGTGCTCCGTAGAGGGCTGTAGCCGAGGCATCTTTCAATATTGAGAAGTTTTCGATAGCTTCCGAGGGAATAGCGTTCATATCTCCTGCCGAAACTTCGACACCATCGATGAAGATCAGAGGATCAGTCGTTCCGCTGAAGGTTGCGGCACCGCGTATCCAGAAGTTTGCTCCATCGGCACCCGGCTCACCGGTGCGTTGCATAGAAATCACGCCTGCTATACGTCCGGCAAATGATGTACTCAGGTTACTGGAAGGTACTCGAAGTTCAGCCGGTTTGATGGATTGTACAGCACCTACAACACTGGCTTTTTTCTGTGTTCCGAATCCTACTACTACTACTTCTTCCAGACTCTGGGCGTCAGGTACCAATTTGAAAACAACTATCTTTTTCCCTTTTAGCGGAATTTCAACAGGGGTATATCCGATAAAGGAGGCTACTAATGTGCTATTTTCCGGAGCCATTAATGTAAAGTTCCCTTCGACATTGGTTACTGTTCCCAATGTACTATTGCCTTTTATTACGATATTTGCTCCCGGAATCCCTTCTCCGTTTTCGTCAAGAACCTGACCGGTGATTTTGATTTTTTTTTCCTGTTGAGGTGCTTCTGCCGTAACTTTGGTAATTGTGATCTGACGGTCGTTGATGTTGTACTTCAATCCCGCTTCTTTAGACAAGATATTCAGAATCGATTCTACATTCTGTTTATCTATCGAAACAGACACTTTCTTCTGCAGTACAGGTAAAAGATCTTTTGAATACAAAACGACAAATTCACTGTTTTTTTCGATGTATTCAAACACTTCTTTTACTGTTTTATTAGTTGCGTGAAGCGTAAAAACAGTTTGCTGGGTATAAGTTTCTACAGCATAAACCGGAGTAGCGATACTCGGTATAAGTAAAAAAATACTAATTAATAAAAAAAAGGACGTAATCCTCCCTGCCTTATGACAAGGAATTGCTTTCTTTTTCATACATTTAC
>OHHU01000722.1_pt1 | contig 18152 bp, 15 predicted proteins | sample 1568151 | NCBI WGS metagenome assembly OHHU01 (sample SAMEA3879572, study PRJEB24766) | human gut metagenome | biome: human-associated habitat; feature: feces | place: USA | collected 1985/1987 | reverse complement strand
CGCCGTCAACATCGCCGAGAAGAACGGGGGAGTAGTCGTCGGTGTAGCATGCAACGATGTCGATGCCCTCGTTGCCGGTGATAAGGAGCATGCTCTCTGTTGAAACAAGCCTACCGTTAACATACCATCCGCGGAATTCGCCGTTGTTCTCAGCATAGAGGGAATACGAGACTTCAGAATTCGTAGGACTGGAGCTATATGAGAAACCCATGCTGCCTTCACCTTCAACACGTGCCGTTGTAACCTGCTGCATTCCCTTGGGGCTGAAAACGATTTCCCGAAGGGGACAGTCCATAATGCAGATTCCGGCAAGCACGGGGCAGTTTACAGCGGAAAAATAGGTGCATTCGGACTGGGCGTTGAAGTTCACATCGGTGAGCCTTTCGCAGTTGTCAACAATAACACCGGAAATATGGGTCTGCCCTGCATCGGGAGAGCAGACGCGCCTTACGGAAGTGCCGCTCAGGTTCAGCTCGCCGTATGCATCCGGTTTGATGGTTTCGATAATGTCTGCACAGATAATTTCGCCGGTAACGGGATCAGCAAACTCAACGCCATACCAGTAGTCGTATTCGAAGGAAAACTCTTCAAGGAGAGGTTCACCGGGAGTTTGCTGAACGGGCGAATACTTTGCAAAGGGAACAACATAATACGGGCTGTAAATCCAGCCGTGGTACTGAGCTATATCGCCGACGTCGAAAATCACATCGGCATTGCTGACACCGGGCATGCCTGTTTCGTTTTGCAGAAAGGCATTGAGCTGCTCATAATCTGAGGGAAGAAATTTCGGGGACGAAGAACGCTCCGCATTCAGTCCGACAGGCACAGAAGCAAGCACAAACAGCGCGGCGAGAAGGGTGGTAAGGATTCGTTTCATTTTTTGGCCTCCTAAATCTTTCTTTAACAAAGTGAGTCATGGCGAAGGAACTCTTCTGCTTCAGGCGCAAAACAGCACCAAGCCGCCGGGGGTGGTTTCCCGGGGCGTATTACAATGGAATGTTCGTATATGCGTTCCTGTCGGCTTGTACACCTCCTTTATTTATACAACGATGAAACCTGTCGTTTGGCTGTGCAAATTTCATCGAATTTAACAATATATCGTCATCATGCTTCGCTTGTCCTTAACCGGCAAATGAAACATTGCAGCAATCAGCTTGCCGAGGGTTTCGAAATTCAGCTTAGCTGAGGGGTTTAAAATTAAGCTTATTTTCCCCCTCATTAATATTAGGGCAAAAATCGTGGTTTTGTTCACCGAAAAAATAAATATATTTTAATTGTGCGTAAATTTTCCGCAAAAGCGCAAACGCACCCCGAGTTATGAAGGCTGAAACGCGCTGCGAATGCTTTAAAGCACCTCCTTTGTTTATATGCGGAGCAGCCGACTTGAACAGTACAGTCGGCACTGCACGTGCATCCGCCGAGGGGTTTAAAATTCAGCTTAGCCGAGGGTTTCAAAATTCAGCTTAGCTGAGGGGTTTAAAACTCAGCTTAGCTGAGAGGTTTGAACCTCTCAGCTTTTTTCCCCCTCATTATGTATAGGGCAAAAATCGCGGTTTTGTTCATCGGAAAAATAAATATATTTTTATCAGACGCTGAAACGAATAAAAAAACCGCCGCAAACGGGCAGCGTTTGCGGCGGCTGAATTCAGTCTGTCAGGATTTGAGGCTCAAAATGATTCCGAGAGCGATGGAAAGAGTTGCGGCGGCAATGACCTGATACTCCGGAGGGAGCATGAAGGTCAGAGTGTGTGCGGGAATCCAAAACAGCGGAATCGTTTTGAACAGCGTGAAGGAAACGAATTTGTGCCAATCCACCGTTTCGATAACACGGCGGAGTCCGGGCTTTTTTGTGCCTTCGGCACGCAGTTCAAGGTATCGGTCGGTGCATTTGTGAAACGCCATGAACGTTGGGCCGAATGTCAGGTTCATCACGGCGGCGGTGTAGAATGCGCAGAGCAGTTTGTTCCAAAACTCCGCTTTTGCGCTGGGCAGATATCCGGATTCAACAAGGCCTGCGACGCCGAAAGAATATGTTTTCATCATGAACGTTATCGCAACACCGATAAGCCCCCAGATGATGACGCGCCAAACGGTATAAACGGGCAGAACCCATGCTTTTTTGCGCAGACGGAGGGCAAGCACTTCGCCGACTGTTGCAAGCAGACCGAATTTGATGAAGCCCATGATGTACGGGTGGGCGGAGGAGAGGGATTTGAAGACCTCGCGGCTTTGCGGAATGATAAGCACGGCGGCGAATGCGGCAAGCACCGCAAACGCGCACACGGCAGCGGCAGCATTGCCGCGCACGGGTTCGGTTGAAGGGGAATTCTTTTTGTTCTCGGGCATTTTAACCTCCGTTTATTGTGTGTTTGGCGTCAGTCAACATCCCGAACGACGGATTCGGGCTTTTCGTCCAACCGCTCGGGGTTGGCAAGGCAGCGTTTCATGAACTTTATGGATGAGGCGAAATAGAAGCCGTCGCAAATTCGCTCATCGGTCGTGACGGTGAAATCGATATATTTCTTTTGCTGAACCGTGCCGTCGGGAAGCATGAAATTTTCCCTTCGCTTTGCACCGAAAGCGAGAAAAATCGGTAAATTGCCGAAATCATACAAATGATGATAAATTGGCGGAATGCCGAGCGAACCCATGCTTGTTACAAACATTGAGCCGTGGAACGGGCTGAGTTTGAGCAATATGCGCGGGAGCTTTCCGAAATAGTCAAAAACGCGGATGAGCCAAAGGGTGAATTCCATAAGCAGCCCGGGGATAAAGTTCAGAAGACCCGCAAGCTTGTCGAAACTGCTGTTCAGCTCTTCGGAGGCTTTTGCTTCCTCAACGGCGGCGTTGAACTTTTCGTAAACATCGTAAACGCTGTCTTCCGGGTGGAATTCAACTTTTATGATGGTTTCGGAGGCATCGGTTGCCATCTCCTTTTTTATTGCCATGCAGACGATGATCTTTCCGTCGCGTGTGTAGATCCTGTGCCCTGCGATGAAGCGGTTGATTGCGGGGCGTTGGGATACGGTGCGGACGTATGCGGCAAGCAGCAGGTGCGTATAACCGAATTTGTCAAGCCCTTCTTCGCGTTTTTCGCGAATGTATTTTTCCGCCGCGGAGCATTCGAAACCGTCCCTGAAAAGATTGTTTGCGCCGTTGCGGCGGGACATGATGTAAACTCCGACGCCGCTGATGGGGTCAAGGCTGCGGAGCCTGCGTCCGTCAAACCGATCGCCGCAGGCAGGGAGGGGCTTGTTGTCGGAGTTAAGCTTTGCACCGATAAAAACAAGGATAACAGCCAATGCGGCGCAAAACAGGGAGATACCGCCGAGGAAGGACGTTATTCCGCCTTCGGGCTGCCTGAAGATGTTCAAAAGCCCGCTTTGCCAAAAAACGATCGCAGCCGCTGCCGCAAAAGCAATGAGCGCAATGTATCGGCGTGCGGCAACTGATTTTGCGCGTTTTGCGCCCGTGTTGACCGCAAAGCGGTAAATGAAATAAAGCATACAGCAAAAAACGATGTTGGCCGCAAGCAGAATCCCGCTGTTGAAGCCGAAAGCACCGGATTTGAACAGGATGCAGGCGCGGTAAATCAAAAATGCCGTGCCGAAAAATACGGGAGTGCAGGTTGTGAAAAGCCGCTCCGAGCCTTTTGAAATGAGCGCAGCAGCATACCAAAGGCAGAACACGACCGGCAGAACGACAAAAAACAGCACGAAAGCGGTCGAACCGACGCCCTCCGCGTCCTCAACGGAGGAGCTGTAATAAACGATCCGCAATGCGCCGGAAAGCAGCATAAACAGCGAGGCAAGCCACATGAAAACATTGCGCCTGCCGAGGCCGAAGGAGGCATATTGCTCCGAAGGCTGTGAAACATTTGTTTTTTCCATGGCGATATTATAGCAATTTCGTGCCCGAAATGCAACAAAAAACGCTCCGCACCAAAGAATCATTGAATCATTGAAGCAGAGCGTTCGCCGAGCGGGTTGTTTGGCTTGAGGCGCAAAAACGGTCGCCGGCGGTCAAATGCCGAAAGTCAAATGCCGAAAGGATAATCAATCCGGATCTGGCGCGTAATTTGCATATTTTGTGAGCTCGGGAACCCACATGACTTTTATGGATGCTGTTGCGCCGTTTCTGTGTTTTGCAACGTTGATATAGGATGTGTTGTCCCCATCCATGGCTTCCTGCGTATCCGGATAGGCGGCGGGTCGATAAAGCATCATGATAACGTCCGCATCCTGTTCGATTGAACCGCTTTCGCGCAGGTCGCTCATGAGCGGAGTGTGATCTTTTCGCTTGTCGGGTTCGCGGGAAAGCTGGGAAAGCACAACAACGGCAACGTTAAGCTCCCTTGCAAGTATCTTGAGTGCACGCGTCATTGCCGAGATTTCAAGCACGCGCGAATCCTGGCTTTTTGCGGACTGCATAAGCTGAAGGTAGTCGATTATAACAACGTCAAGCCCGTGAATTGCCTGAATGCGGCGGCATTTTGAACGCACTTCCGCAACAGTCACGCCGGGGGTGTCGTCAATCAGAATCTTTGCCTCGCCGACGGTGTTGAATCTGTCTGCAATTTTGAGTATTTCGGTTGCACCGAGTTCGCCCGTGCGGAGTTTTTGCATGTTGACGCCGGATTCGGAGGCCATGATACGCATGACAACCTGCTCCTTGCTCATTTCAAGGCTGAATACCGCAACGGTTGCGCCTTCGCGTATGGCTGCATGGGCGGCGATATTGAGAGCGAATGCGGATTTGCCCGTTGCGGGGCGGCCGGCAATGACGATAAGGTCGCTGCGCTGGAGTCCGCTTGTCAGTTCGTCAAGGTCAATAAGCCCCGTTGCAATGCCCGTGCGCCGGCCGCGGTTCTGCATGTATTCCCCGATTTGGGTGTATACGCGGGAATAGACGGAGCTTATCGGCTCCATCGTGTCCGCCGTTTTTCGCATTGCAATGTCGTAAATCCTGCGTTCGGCATCGTCCAGAATGGCAGCGGTTTCCTTCTCGCTGCCCGCTGCGTCCTGCGCAATGCCGGAACCGACGCTGATGAGGCGGCGGCGCATTGAATGCCCTTCAACAATGCTGATATAATGCTCGATGTTTGCGGCACTGGGCGTGTAAATCGCAAGCTCGGCAATATAGCCCATGCCGCCTGCGGAATCCAGCTTGCCCTGCCGCTCAAGCATATCAACAAGGGTGACGTTGTCGATGAGTTTGCCGGAGTTGTAAAGGGCTTGCATGGCGGAAAAAATATCCCTGTGGGCAACGGAAAAAAAGTCCTCCGCGTTGAGCACTTCAAGTGCTTTTTCAGCCGCAAGGGAGGACAAAAGAATGCTGCCCAGAACGGATTTTTCGGCATCAGTGCTGTGCGGCACGGTGCGGTTTGTTTCGTCCATAAAAGTTCCCTGTTGAATCAATGCATTAAAATATCGGCATTGACTTTGATTCGATTCATGCCGAACAGCGGAATACGGAGTCCGCTTATACGAAGGTTATGCCGTTTACTCGGCAATGCCGAGAACCTCAACCTTGAAGCTTGCAGCGGTCTGCTCGAACATGTGTGCAGAAACGGTGTAAATGCCGACGGCCTTAATAGGCTCGTCAATGCGGATTTTTTTCTTGTCAACGGTGATGTCAAACTGCTCTTTCAATGCGGCGGCAATTTCTTTGCCCGTGACCGCACCGAAAAGCCTTCCGTTTTCGCCTGCCTTGCAGTAAACTTTTACGGAAAGCTTGCTCATGTCCGCTGCAAGAGCCTGTGCGTTTTTGCGCTGAACTTCAACGCGATGCTTGGCGGCCTGCTTGCGGATGTTTGCGGCGTTGATTGTGCCCGCATCGGCGGGAACGGCCAAACCTCGCGGAATCAGGAAATTGCTTGCGTAGCCATCGCTGACGGTAACAATGTCTCCGGCTTTGCCTGTGCCGTGAACATCCTGTTTGAGCATAATTTTCATAGTTTTTCTCCTAACAATATATTTATGTTGTTCTTTTAAAAACAACGACAGTTTACAACAATAAACCTATGCATGCAATAAAAGCCGTGAGAATGCTTTATTGCTTTGTTTCGTTCGAATCCGAATCGCTCGAAGCATTCTTGTCGGAATCGGAATTGCCGTGTTTCGACATATCATCATTATCGGACTTATCGGAGCTTCCGGAATCTTTGGGCGGATTGGGCTCACCGAATGCGAAATCGTCATTTGCCGGGTCATCTTCACGTTTTTTTCGCACTGCAATGATTCGCGGCCCCTGGCCGTCGTCAAGATCAACGGAAACGACACTGCTGCCTTCCCGCTCCGCTTTTTCGAATGCCGCGCGAATTTTATCATCCACCCGCATCATCTTGAGCCTGAACCCGGTGTAAAGCTCAACAAGTCCGAAACCGGCAAGCAGAAACGGCGAAAAGCAGATGACAAAAATCATCAGCACGACAGCAAACGGACTGACGGACTGATTTGGGCGGTTCCGCGAAAAGATATAGATGAAGGATGCAATGCCCGTTGCCGCAAAGAGCGGCATAAACAGGCCGAAAGCAGTGTTCATGACGGTTTCGGCACCGCCGTAATTCAGAATGAACATCAGGATAATCGCAGCAGCGATCATCGGCATTCCGATGCGCAGGCTTGAAGGCAGCTGCCAGCGGACAAAGGGAGCCATCGGACGAACATCGGCTTTTGCTTTCGTGCTGAACCATTTTGCAAGAACAACGGTAAGGAATCCTACACCTTCGGCAAGAGCAATGAGGACACCGTAGAAAACTTCCGGCAGAACTTCTGTTGAAAGCTGAAGCGATGAAATATCGAGACCGGCTTGTTTGTATGCGTCTTCAAGCTGATAAAAAAGCTCGACAATGCCGGCAAAGGGTTCCTTGCCTGCAAGCAGTGAAGGCAGAGCGGTGTCGAGATAGAGCGCGGCAAGCGCAAAAAACGCGACAAGAACCGCAAGCAGGCGATAGGGTAGGCGTTTGCGCAGCCCGATGCCGAGAGTCACGGAGCTCAGCAGCACAAAGCCCGCAATGCAAAGCATTGTCAACACATTGGATGACAAAAGTGCCGCAATCCCGCCCAGGGAGACAGCAAGAGCGATCCCGCAATACAGCGTGCCGTATGCATTGCCGATAAAGCCGATCGCGGCTGCGGCGGGTATCAGCAGAGGCGGCATGAATGCTCCGCCGAGAACCGAGAGTACACCCGCTGCAAGCGCAAACAGCATCTTTTTGAAAATGTTTGAGTTTGATTTATCCAAAACAACTAATTCCTTCTTTGAAATTGAAGCAATGCACCGATGCCGGCGCAAAGAAAGGGCAGGTACATTGCCACAGCTATACTATAATGCATTTCGGCGCATTCGTCAAGCCGTCAAAATGATCCCATAGTGCAGGTTATGTTTCCGCCGAGGCATTGAAAAGCGGTGCGGCATGTGTTAAAATAATTGTTGAAAAAGATGAAACGGCGAAAAGGAGGGAACGACGCGATGTATATTAAGCATGTTAAGCCGATGAAACGTGCGCATAACAAAAAGCGCAGCGTATACCGCGGGGAAAAGTTTGTCCGCAAAAAGAGCATTGATATTGCCGCACTGCTGCTCGTTCTGCTCATTCTGCTGCTTGCAGGGGGCGCAGTTTTTTTGATTCTGTCCTATTTTAACGGTAAAATTGCGCTGTAGGGTTTTAAGCTGAAAAGATTTGAATTTATGAAAAAAAGAAACCAAACATGCGGAGATACCCGGTCTTCCGCAAATACACGCTCCGATGAACGGCGGAAAACGCTGAGCCTTGTTACGGCCGTGATTATGGCGGTGAGCTGCATCGCATGCGTCATTATCAAGGCTGTCCGAAAAGACTGTTTTTCGGTGCACGAGATACTGCTTTATGCCGCATGGGCTTTGCTTGCGGCGGAAAGCTTTCTTGCGGCATTTTCAAACGGGAGCCGCATTCAAAAAGTTTTGCGGATTTTGCTTGCGGCGGCGGCGATCGGCCTTGCTTCCGTGTCGTTTATAATTTTTAACAATATGTACTAAGAGGATAATTATGAGAAATAACGCAAATAAATCAAAACGAATGGTAAGGATAATATGCATGATTCTGGCGGCGCTTTTTTTGCTTTCGCTGATAATCGTTCCGCTGATTTATGTTTTCGGCTGAAAGGCAAATAAAAATGGGGAATGTGAATTCAAAGGAAAAAGAAATCGGGTTTTCGACTGAATTTTTTCCGTCTGAAACGGGTGAATGCAATATTGCGGTTCACACTTGGCGGCCTGCTGCGGGGCAGAGTGTGCGCGGTGTGATTCAGCTTGTTCACGGAATGAGCGAGTATGTTCGCCGTTTTCAGCCGATTGCGGAGTATTTCGTTTCGCTCGGCTATGTTTTTTGCGGGAATGACCATGCAGGGCACGGCGATTCAATTCAACAGGCGGATAAAAAGGGCTTTTTTGCAGCCGAAAACGGATGGAATGCGCTTGTTGATGATGTTATGACGGTTCACAGACGCCTTAAGGCTGAATATCCGGAGGCAAAGCAGATACTGTACGGGCACTCCATGGGCAGTTTCATTGCGCGTGCCTGCGCGTCAAGGTACGGAACTGAGTTTGATGCCTTTATCTTTTCCGCAACAGCGGGGAAAAATCCGCTTTTGCCGTTTGCAAAACTTGCCGCACGGGCGGAGATTCGCCGGCGGGGCGCGCAGCAGCTCAGCCCGCGCCTGAACAGGCTTGTTTTCGGTCCGTATGTCATGAGCGTGAAAAACAGGCGCACGGCTTTTGACTGGCTTTCAAAGGATGAAGCGGTTGTGGATGCTTATATTGCCGATCCGCTCTGCGGGTTCAGTTTCCGCTGCGCAGCATATCGCGATTTGTTCGAAGGTTTGGACGAGGTCAGTCGAAAAACATGGAGCGATGCCGTTCCGGATGTTCCGATTTACGTTCTTGCCGGTGACGCCGATCCTGTCGGGAATTTCGGCAGAGGGCCGCGCCGGGTATGCAATAACCTTATAAAAAGCGGAAAGACTAAAGTTTTCCTTCAGATTTACCACGGAGGCAGGCATGAAATGCATAACGAGACCGAACGTGGTGAGGTTTTGCGCGGAATTGCTGCTTTCCTGCGCGGGAACCTGAATTGAATACGCACAGGACCGAGCACGGTTCGAATAAAAGTTTAAGCGAATGCAGTTAATTAAGTGAATGCGGCTAATTAAATGAATGCAGCTGATTTGATTAAAAAACACCGACCCGCAATTTTTTGCGAGTCGGTGTTAAATTTCCATAACTACTAATTCTTAATTCCTAATTCCTAATTAATTAAGATCGTTGCGAGCCGACCCTTTGCCGTTTCGCGAAGACGAAAGGGCAGAGAAATTGAAAGGGTTCGTCAGTTTAGATCATTGCGAGCCGACCCTTTGCCGTTTCGTCTTGAATCTGCCCCTGCACTGAACCCGCCGTTCGCGGAGCTGTAGCAGGCAATATTGACGCTGCCGAAATAGGCATTGAGATCCATTCGGGTGATGTAGTAACCCTGTCCTGTCGGATCGACCATGGGCGGAGCTTCGGCCTCACCGACTTCAACAAGCAGGGAGTTCGCGCTTTTAACAACAACACGGAGCTTATCTACAGCCGCCTGCATGGATTCGCCGAACATCGTCATATCAAAAAGCACGGGGACAAGAACGGCAGGAATCATACTGCCGCCGGGACTGCCGATAGCAATGATTTCCTCATTATTCTCGGCAACACTCCCCTTGCGGAGAATGGTCGGAGACATATATGTGCGCGTGCGCTTTCCGGGTGCGTATTTATTTACGCCGCCGCTGAAATTGCGGTTTGCATTGTTGAGGAAAAATCCGTTCACATAGAGCCTTGAGCCGAAAAACTGGGTCAGCGTGTTCGTGCAGGCAACGGTCATGCCGTTTTTGTCGATAACGGAGATATGCGTTGTGTCCTGCCCGTCCGTATCGCGTTCGTGATCGGTATAATCCATGTTAAGCATGTTATAGATGTATTCGTCCGAGATTGCCTTTTGGTAATCAAAAGTTTTGCGCTTGAAGCGCGTGTCGGTAACTTTTGAGATCCTTTCTTTGTCGCAGATGAGCGTAAGCTGGGTAAGCTTTTTGAGGTAGCCGGAAGGATCGGTGTCGGGGTCGGGAATTTCAAGAATCTCACCCATTTTAAGCATTTGAATCAGCGTCATGCCGCCGAAGGGAGCAGGAGCGGAGATGACGTCATATCCGTTGAATTCGCCGATGAGCGGATCGGTGAGCAGGGTTTCATATGCCGAAAGGTCCTCAAGCGTCATTCCGGCTGCATTCGCAACACTTTGGGCAACGCTGCCGGTGTAGAATGCGGAGCTGCCCTCGGTGGATATGCGGCGAAGAACCTGCGCAAGCTCGGGAAGGGCGACGGTGTCGCCTGCGTTTTGCACCGCCGCAAAAGGCGTGTTGGGATCGGAAAAAGTCGCTCTTGCGTTTTTAATTCGGAACATGAGCGCATCGTCAACGGTGAATCCGTTCTCCGCATAGTAAATTGCGTAGTTCATAAGCGACGCCATGCTGAACGAACCGTAAAGCTCGTTTGCCGTTTCCATGCCGGAAACAAAACCCGGAACAGCAATATCACGGTAATTTGCACCGGATTGGGCAGCTTCGGGAAGATAATTCAAAAACTGATATTTATCGGTTTTGGGGTCGTAAATGAGCATTCCGCCGCCTCCGCCGATGCCCGAGGCGTAGGACTCAACAACGGCGAGCGTGTATGCAGCCGCAACAGCAGCGTCAACAGCGTTTCCGCCCGCATCAAGCACCTGAGCCGCGACCATGGTTGCATAGATGTTTGAGGTGCTGACGGAATAACCGTTTCGGCTGACAACGGAGGGTGAAGAGGATGTGCCCGGCCCCTTCGTTGCAGGAACAGGTTCAAGGGAAACGTTGGGCAGGTCGATATCATCGCTGCCCGGTTTGCTGCAGGAATTGCAGCCGACGAACTGAACGATAAAGATCAATGCCAATGCGGCAGCAAGTATCCTTGCAGCAGGTCTGCTTCCGCGTGTTCTGTTATTTTTACAGCTTTTACCTTTCATAATTTCTCCTTAACAGTTTGTATCGGTGCCGGAAGTATCCGTTCAGAAGTTTACTTTCGGCGGAAGTTCAATAATAATATGCCCGTCAGCGGTTTCCGTAAAGCTTTCGGATTCGAGCAGCTTGGTAAGTATACGGTTGATGCGGCGCGTATAGAAGCCTTTTGTCGTTACACGCGGGCAGCCGTCATCGATGCGGATGGGTATGGTTTCAAAATACCTGCGCCCGTCTTCGGATTCGTTGTATTGAACAATGATGCCGTCGCGGGTGAATGTGTTGCCCTGATCCATGATAAAGTTGCCGAGGCTGTAAAAGATAATGCCGTTGCCGTACAGTTCGACAGGCTGAACATTATGCGGATGAGAGCCAATGACCATGTCGGCACCCGCGTCAATGATGCTGTGTGCAACATCCTGCTGCTTGTCATCCAGTATGGCGGTATATCCATTGCCGCTGTGCAGATAAACAACCGTGAGGTCGTTTGCCTGTGCGGAAGCGGTGATATAGCGATAGAACATGAAATGGCTTGTTGTCAGCACTCCGCCGTGCGCGGTTTCGGGGCTGTAAACCGAGGTGATGGCGATGAAACCGATCTTTTTGCCGTTTTCGGCCGTTATGACTGTGTACGGAGGAACATCGGGCTGCGTGTCATCCGGAATTGCACCTGCATGGGTCAGACCGATGCTGTCGAAAAACGCACGGGAATTGTCGTACCCTGCCTGGCCGTAGTCGAAACAGTGGTTGTTTGAAAATCCGACAACATCGATGCCCGCCGCCTGCATACTGAGCACGGCGGTCTCGCTTGCGATAAGCGGAATACCGTCAAGCCGTTTTTGATAGCCGCTTGTGTCGCCCGTGCGGACAGGGCTTCCAAAGTTTGCAAAAACATGGTCGGAGTTGCTCCAAATGCCGGAAACGCCGCTGAAGAGCCTGTCGTAGCCCTTGTCATCGCACATTTGCCCGATGTACCTTCCCATCATGATATCTCCGAGGAAGGTGAGCTGAAGCCCGCTGTTCGGTGTGCCGTCGGGGGATTTTGCCGAAGCGGCGGAGTTTGATTCGATGCTGCCGATGCAGAACATCAGCGCGAAAAGCACCGCGAAACAGACCAGCGGCAGAACAAAGTTCCTGCGCCGTTTGACTCTGCGGCGGTTGCCGATCTGCACCCGCTGTTTAACCGTAAGCCCTTGTGAGGATGCTTCCGTGATGATTTCCTGAGTTTTGTTTTTTTCAGTCATTGCCGTTAAAACCTTGAAATATTTCTGCGATTTCAATGCCGTGCCGAAATCAGCCGGCAAGAACGGTGCTGAGCAGCGTCACAAGTCCGTAAGTTACGAGTGTTGCTGCAAGCGTTGCGGGGATCGTGTAAAGAATGCTCTGCCTTGAATATGTGTTTGCAAGCAAGCTCGGGGTGATTGCGCCGACGCCGCGGAATGCAACCGTTGCAAACGGGAAAACGGGGAAGAGCAGCTCAACAACAAGCTTCAGAAAAATTCCGAGCAGCAGCGTCACTGCAAATTTGCGCTTGCCGAACAGAATCATGAATTTCGGAAGAACATAGTTCACGATGACGTAAACTATGAAGCTGATTGCAAAAACGAGCAGGATGCAGGGAATATCGTCGATTACCATTGCAAGATAGCCGGGCACGATAAGTCCGCCGCACTGAATTCCGAACAGTTCGTCAACCAAAAGGCTGATAAGGGTTCCGATGATTATTGCCAGATAGAAATTTGTTACAGTCATTTTAACCTCTTAAGTTTTTTGCCGCATTCGGGCTATACTTTTTTCTCTGCTTTTCGGGGGAAATGCCCAAAAGCGGAATCAATGCCGGCTCTTTCTGCGATCGCGGAAAATCGGCTCGGGAAGCGGAAGTCTTCCGTATTCGAGCAAAGCATGCAGAATCGGTTCACCTGAGCCGTGGATGTTTCCGACGCACATCACGATTCTTCCCGGGAGCAGGGGCTTGAGCGTTTCAAGCACCTTTTCCGGGGATTGCTTTTCAAGATTGATGTACCTGTCGGCATTCGGAAAGCGTCCGTGAGCCTCGGCCTTTGTGATATTGCCCGTGCTTTCGCCGGCGGCAATGATGACAGCATTCGGAATCTTCGGGAAAAAATCGCGAACAAACTGCTTTGTTCTGTCAACTCTGTCCGGTCGGCAGTTCATAAGTATGATGGGATTTGCGGATTGTTCCGGACGTTCGCTGCAAACGATGTTCCAGATGTCCAGCGAGGAGGAAGGTTCGTTTGCCGCAAAAGCGTTCACAATGCAGCAATCACCTTTCGGCAGGCTGATATCGTAGAACCGCAGCGCACCGGGATCCGCATGGGCTTTCAGCATTGCGGAAAGAGCAGTTTCGCGATCAATGCCGAGAGCATCGGCGGCGGCAAGCGCAACCGAGCAGTTGTGCGGAAATAACCTGTAATCAAACTGTTTAAGATACTCTTCTGAAATAAGTGAATCGTCTGCAACAAAAACGCGTGTGCCGCGTTCTTCGGCAACGCTCTTGAAATATTCGGTATACTCGCAGTCGGGAATTACGACTGCGCCGTTGTAAGGAATAGTATCTGCAAACGCCCACGCGATCTGGTCGGTTGTGGGGCCCATTTCATCCAGGTGATCCTCAAGCACGTTCGTGATGACCGTCAGCCCGGCGTTGATTATCTGATGCTGATATACGCGCTGATAATCGGGGCGAACAGCCATGCATTCGCAAACAAGGGCATCGGCACCGCGTTTGACAGCACTGTTGATGACCTGTATTTGTTCTGAAATGGATATTCCGTGGGGACGACGAACAACCTCCTGCTCATCTTCCGCATCCCAGAATATCATTCTTGCGGCGGTGCCGGTGGTTTTGCCGACAACGCGATAACCCGCTTCGGCAAGGATCGCGGTGATAAGCCTTGTTGCTGTTGATTTGCCGCGAATGCCGTTAACGTTTACGGCAACACGGAGCTTCTTTCGGTTTGCTTCGTTCCTGCGCTTTTCGGCACAGCCCAAAACAGCGAGCAATGCGAGGCTCAGCGCACAAACACATAAAGGTAATAAATTTTCCATTTTAACTAAAACTTCCGCCGAATTATGCATCGGCGGACATTCCTGCACACGAACTGTTCGGAAAGCTTCCGTCGGAAAACAGAATTTCAAACGCAGCCCGTGCGCAAAACACCCTCCTGCGAAATCAAACGGCGGCCTGTTCCAAAGGCAGAAATATCGTTTTACAGCCCACAAACTGAGTGCAGCGATTTTCCCGCAGCGGGCAGACTACGTTGACACGTTCGCTTTTTTTGACAAACATGCCCGCATTTCGGACACATTTCCCGAATTATAGCGGAATTATAACATAAACCCCGCCGCTATGCAAGCATTCGGCACATCCGGCAGGGATTATACAAATTTTCGGCATGGATATACACAACCGCAGCACGGCGCTGTCAGCTGTAAATCTCCGTTTTAACAAAAAAACGGGATTTTTTTGTTTCGCGTTCAATGCCGCGGTAAACGAACCTTCCGCACCCTCTGACGGAAACAATGTCTCCGGATTTCAGCACATGGCCTGCATCGGAAACCGTTCTTCCGTTTATAAACACTTTTCCGCTTCGCAGCAGCTCCGGAAGCTCACCCCCGCGCGACAGGCGGAAAACCTGCGCTGCAACGGCATCAAGCCTTTCGCTTGCAACATTGCATTGCACGGTGCGAAGGGTGAAAAGCAATCCCGGCGGCAGCAGCGGCGCGGGCGAACCGTTCTCTTCCATAGTGTCCGGCAGGGGCAGAATATCGCAGCTGAGATCCGTTCGCCGTGCGGAAACGAAATTTTCGGCAATATAGGGCGCGATTTGCTCCGTGCAGAAAATATAAATCTCGTTTTCGCGAACGGCAATGTCGCCCGTTCGGTTCCTGTCGATTCCCAAAGCCATAAGCGAACCGAGAATATCGCGGTGCGTGAGCTGCTCGGCAAATTTTTTTGAACGAGGTATGGCGCGTATGCAGCGAATCGGAAACGGACACGCGTAGCCGCAGTCCTCCGGGTCGCCGAAACGAACCATTATGCGTTCGCAGCCGTCCGCGCCGCCGAATTCGGTACGAATAACGCCTGAAAGCTCTTTTTCGGCGCAACGCAGAATGTTCTGTTCCGCAAGCCCCAAAAAGGGCGTGAACGTACAGCGTCCGCTGCCGTTTGCGCGGGAAGCAAGTTCGAGCAGCTTTTTCTTAAAAACAGCTTCGTCCGTCTGCTTCATGCTTTTTAATCCTTGTCCGCAGGCAGCTCAAAGCGGATGAGTTCCTCACCCTCTGTGCCGTTATCAACGTGGAAAACAACGGCGTTGCCCTCGTAATCGAGTTCATAGGAATCTCCGTAGCAAACGCCCGTGAAAAAAGCGGAGAAGGTAAGCGCGGAAACATCGAATTTATCCGCCGCAAGGTGATTTTCGCCCTCCATATAATAAACCGCATTTTTCATATAACCGTTCAGTTCGCGTCTGTCGGCGGTAAAACCGTAATACAGCAGGGATGAGCCGCCTATGTCCCATGTCGGGTCGGCATAATACCATTCATCATTATATTTGAACAAAGTCCATTCGTGCAGCCCGAGATCCTTCGCAATGCCGTGCACCGTCAATGCCTCAAACCCAAGCTGACAAAGCAGGAAACAGTATGAGCGTCCGAAACACCAGCAAACGCCGAGGCCTTCCGTGACGGCATCGTAGCAATGCCGCATGACGGGCACCGATTCGCCGCCGACGGTTTCTTCGTTGAAATCATATTCCGTTTCGGTGGTCAGCTTTTGATACACCGCAACAGCCTGCATGATTCGGCTTTTTGCGCCTTCGGAAGGTTTCAGCAGTTCGGCAACCCTGTTTTCAAACCGATGAAACAGAGTGTTGTGTTCCTCGCGGGAGGAGGAAAAGTAACTCCATTCAAGCCTGCACCCGTTTTCACCTTCGGAAAATCGGACCGTTGTATCATAAATATCGGCAAAGAAAACAGGAAAATACATGTCGATAAGGCGGAGCAGATTGGGATAATCGTCTTTTGACCCGGGCAGATCGACGCCCGTTTCATAGTTCATGTATGCCGCAACGACCGCAGGATAACCCTGAAGTTCATTCTCCGTCAAAACCTCAAGCACAGCTTCGGGCGCGGCAAAATAATTCAGTGTCGGCTCAAACGGCAGATTGACTTCCGCAAAATGCGGACGCGGATCCGGGGTTGCCGTCGGCATTTCGGCAGGATTCGGCGTGCCGGTCGGCGCAGCCGTCACCGTCCCGGGCTTGCCGCCCGTGCAGCCCGTGATTATGAAAAGCACCGCCAAAACAGCCGAAAGCAGCGCAGTGCCGCGAATACGGTAAATCTTAATTTTTTTGTGTTCCATTGCGGTTTTTTCCTCCAATGTCCGATGTCGGTTTGCCCGGTTCAACCGTATAACCGGGTAAGGGTATTATACCAAAGGTTTTTGTGTGCAGCAAGAGCGTTTAAACAATGAGCAATCAGCAATGAGCAATTAGCAATTATCTTTCCCAGCCGAACAGGGGAAGCAGGCATAACTTTAATTACTCATTGCTAATTGCTCATTCCCGCAGGGATATGTCAATCCCCCAATAAGGGGTTCAATAGCATTTACTCCATTGACCATGTGGATTGGGGAAACGGTCTCAATCCCCCTATAAGGGGTTCAATAGAGGAATGATCTTGGATTCACTCTGTTTCAGCATCTAAGCATGTCTCAATCCCCCTATAAGGGGTTCAATAGGATTCCGAGTTAATCGACAAATTAGAATTAAATGGATGGAAACGTCGTATCAATCCCCCTATAAGGGGTTCAATAGTGGCGTTTTCACTCGGAAGATTCCAAGAGGTTTTGCATGTATCAATCCCCCTATAAGGGGTTCAATAGAATATTGTTCTATAATGAACAATATATTAAGACCGATGAGAGTATCAATCCCCTATACGGGGTTCAATAGAACAAGATAATGCTCTTTTCGAAAATTATAACCACAAGCGGTAGATATGTCAAGGATGATCATCCCCATTTTATTGAAAAAATCGCGATATATTTGTTTGTGTTAAGAACGTTTTTAACTCAACTCTTCACTCTCCACACTCCAAACCCGTAAACAACTCCTCCACCGCTCCCCTTTCCAGGAAAGCAAATGAGCATTTAATTCCTACTTTCTCATTACTAATTGCTCATTCCCGCAGGGATATGTCAATCCCCCTATAAGGGGTTCAATAGTTGTGGGGATGAACCTTATCAAATATGGCACCGAGTCTCAATCCCCCAATAAGGGGTTCAATAGGTTACATACCATGTTGCTCCCTGTAGCAAGAATCGTATCAATCCCCCTATAAGGGGTTCAATAGTTAAAACAGCAGAGAAAATGAATCGGTATCGCCGCGTCTCAATCCCCCAATAAGGGGTTCAATAGCAATCCTGAGTTAATTCTCCACGCAGGAAGTAACTTTGCTATCGTGTGTCTCAATCCCCCTATAAGGGGTTCAATAGGATTTTAGATGTCACGATCTCGTCCACGAGTTCGTAGTCTCAATCCCCCTATAAGGGGTTCAATAGAAACAGGGAGAGGTACTGCCTGTTCAAGTGCGTAGAGTCTCAATCCCTCTATAAGGGGTTCAATAGAGGGTTAAGGAAATCTTGACCTTTATGAAACTAAGGTATCAATCCCCCTATAAGGGGTTCAATAGCAACAAGCAAGAAGAGAAGACCATCTATGAGATGGTAAAGTATCAATCCCCCTATAAGGGGTTCAATAGCCATCAAAAGTCCCTTAACGGGCAAAGGGATTTATTGTATCAATCCCCCTATAAGGGGTTCAATAGTTAATCTTGCATCAGTTAGTACGAGATTATGTTAAGTATCAATCCCCCTATAAGGGGTTCAATAGTCAACAATGAAGGAGGATTCATTTTATGGCTATGTGTATCAATCCCCCTATAAGGGGTTCAATAGTCGAACCTTCCCACAGTGGCGAAGGGGTTGGTAATGATTGCTGCTATAGGTATCAATCCCCCTATAAGGGGTTCAATAGAGGGTTAAGGAAATCTTGACCTTTATGAAACTAAGGT
>OHHU01000717.1_pt1 | contig 18254 bp, 16 predicted proteins | sample 1568151 | NCBI WGS metagenome assembly OHHU01 (sample SAMEA3879572, study PRJEB24766) | human gut metagenome | biome: human-associated habitat; feature: feces | place: USA | collected 1985/1987 | reverse complement strand
AAGTATGACTCTGGATGAAAGAGAGACAAAGAGTGATAGGATTTTTGAGAGATTAGAAAATTTAGCAGAGTGGAAAGAAGCACAATGTATTTTTTCTTATGTATCCTACAATCAAGAAATTAATACAAGAGATCGCATGATGCAATGGATTGCACAAGGAAAAAAAATTGCCGTTCCTTGTGTGGTGGAAAATGAAATAAAATTTTATTATATCCATTCTATTTCAGATTTGAAAGAGGGGTATAAGGGTATCTTAGAGCCAGAAAAAAAGTATTGTGCGGATGGCGATGAGGGACTTATGCTTATGCCTGGGCTGGCATTTGACAGGCTTTTTCATCGACTGGGGTACGGTGGTGGATTTTATGACCGTTACTTGAAAAAATATCCATCAAGATTTTTGAAAGTAGCATTGGCATATGATTTTCAAATATTTGATGAGATACCATGGGAAGAACACGATCAAAAGGTGGATTTGATTGTAACAGAAAATACAATGATAGAAAAATAAAACAATAAAAAGAGTAAGAATCGTGAAACTTTGCTACAAAAGAGAGGATGGAAGCATGAGAGAGGATACAATTACAAGAGCGATTGAAGAAATTGATATTACAAAGCCGGCACCGACACAGGAGCCTATGCGTCAATATTATTATATAAGAAAATGTAGACAAATCGTGCAGGAAGAAAGTAAAAAGCTGGGACGTCCATTGACTGCCTGTACAAAAACTTTTGGTTGCCAGATGAATGCGAGAGATTCGGAAAAAATCGTTGGTATATTGGAAGAGATTGGTTACAAGCCAGTGGAAGATGAAAAAGCTGACTTTATTATTTACAATACATGTACAGTTCGAGAAAATGCGAACTTGAAAGTATATGGACGATTGGGAGCCTTGAAAAAAGAAAAGAAAAAGAATCCGCATATGAAACTAGCTTTGTGTGGCTGTATGATGCAAGAGGATGTAGTAGTGGATAAGATACAAAAGAGTTATTCTTTTGTAGACCTGATTTTTGGTACACATAATATTTTCAAATTTGCAGAATTGCTATACACAAGAATGCAGGGTGATCGAATGGTGATTGATATTTGGAAGGATACAAATGAAATCGTAGAAGACCTTCCAAGTGAGAGAAAGTTTTCTTTCAAGGCTGGCGTAAATGTTATGTTTGGGTGCAATAATTTTTGTACCTATTGTATCGTTCCCTATGTACGTGGGCGTGAAAGAAGTAGAAATCCAAAGGATATCTTAATGGAAATTGAAAAGCTTGTATCAGATGGAGTGGTTGAAATCATGCTTCTGGGACAGAATGTAAATTCTTACGGAAAGGATTTTGAAGAACCATTTTCATTTGCTAAACTTTTACAGGAAGTAGAAAAAGTGGAGGGGTTAAAGCGAATCCGTTTTATGACTTCCCATCCAAAAGATTTATCGGATGAGTTGATTCAGGTAATGAAAAACTCCAAGAAAATATGTAAGCATCTACATTTACCAGTGCAGGCGGGAAGCAGTCGCTTGTTACGCATTATGAACCGACGATACACAAAAGAGCAGTATTTGGATTTGGTAGCAAAAATAAAAAAAGAAATTCCGGATATTTCGTTAACAACAGATATTATGGTTGGTTTTCCAGGAGAAACAGAAGAAGACTTTATGGAAACGATGGATGTAGTGAGAAAAGTACGCTACGATGCAGCCTATACATTCATTTATTCGAAACGAACAGGAACGCCTGCGGCAACTATGCCAGATCAGGTGCCTGAAGATATTGTGAAAGAACGTTTTCAACGATTACTTGCTGAAATTCAATCTATTTCAGCCGAATTGACGAAAGAGGATGAAGGAACCATACAGGAAGTCTTAGTAGAAGAAATAAATGGACAGGATGAAAGTTTGGTTACAGGACGCTTATCCAATAATTTATTAGTACATTTTAAGGGAGATACTTCCCTTATTGGTGAGTTGGTAAAAGTAAAGCTTGTAGAATGTAAAGGATTTTATTACATGGGAGAGCTGGCTTAGAAAGTCTCAAAAGAAATTAAAATAGAAATAAATAGAAGGAGCAGATTGCATAAAGGTGTAATCTGCTCCTTTTGCGTTTCTTAGACTTATTTTTTAGTAAGTATATTTATTCTGCGTTCATAAAAGAATTTAGTGAACTGATTAGAATATCGTAGGTAAGTTGTGCCATATGCTCAGAACTGTCGGTATAAGAACCCAGTATCCACTTTTTTATCATTCCAACGCATCCTGTGATGCAATAAGAATGGATATATTTTAAATCATTTTCCAAATCGGTAGGAAATAAATGTGCAGTATATTGGGCAGATAAATCCGCAATATATTCCTCAATACGGTTTATAAATCCCATGTCTCCGTGAGGACCGCACAATGCTTTGCAAATATCTGCATTATTATTTAACATTGTAAAAAGCTTAGCCAAATAAGAATAGCCCTTGTCCATGGCAGAAGGGGAGTCTTCTGGCGTGAGTGGAGCAATCGGTGTGATAATATCTACGATTTCCCCCATAAGTTCATCTTCAATTTTTGCTAACATATCAAAAATATCTGTGTAATGTAAATAGAAGGTAGAACGGTTGATATCGACCTCATCTACCAATTCTTTTACGGTTATCTCATTGATTGATTTATTTTCCATAAGTTTTGCGAGCCCCTGTCGTAGAAGCTTTTTGGTTTTACGGACTCTTCGGTCTGTTTTTTCTTCCATAGATTATGTCCTCCTTTAAAATGGTTACTCAATAATGTAATGAAAAAAATTTGCATCTGCATAGAAAATTTCCCTGAAAACCCCTTAAATATAGTGTTTTCTGCTCTATATCAGCAATCTGTATGCGTATGTTTGTTGCTTTTTATTATCATAAAAATGTCTAAAAAAATATTTAATAGACATACGATGCAAAAATGTCGATTAAGCAACAAACTATGTCTGAATTGACGGTTGTTTTTTTACTTTAATCAACACAGTATCTATTAAACAATACGAGAATGTTTAAAATATATAAAATCGTTTAAACAATTTTGTAACGATTTTATTACCGTTTTATGACAGTAAGATTGTGTTGCATATGGAAAAGTGGTGTTCTGGAAAGTGCAGATAGAGAACTGTGGCGATCTGGAAAGGAGAAAAAGATTATGGTACTACAGGAATGGAAACAGTTATTAAAGAATAAGATACTGTTGATAGTACTGATTGCCATTATAGCGATTCCTACGATATATACGACACTATTTTTAGGGTCAATGTGGGATCCATATGGCAAAACAGAGGATTTACCGGTAGCGATTGTCAACTTAGATAAACCAGTTGATTACGAGGGCACCACATTAAATGTTGGCGAAGAGCTGGTGAACAAATTGAAAGACAATAAGGAATTGGATTTTGATTTTGTTGACAGTAAAGAAGCGTCAAAGGGACTTGAAGATGGAAAATATTATATGGTAATAACAATTCCAGAAAAGTTCTCAAAATGTGCATCAACCTTGATGGATGATAAGCCAGAAAAGATGCAATTAAATTACAGTACCAATCCGGGCAAGAATTATATAGCATCTAAGTTAAGTGAAACAGCATTTGGAAAGATTAAAAATCAGGTTGCAAATGAAGTAACAAAAACTTATACAGAAACTGTATTTGATCAACTTGTAGATATTGCAGACGGAATGCAGGATGGTGCAGATGGAGCTGGAGAAATTTCAGACGGTGTTAGTAAGTTAAAAGATGGTAATACAACAATCAAAGAAAATTTGGAATTGTTGGCAGATAGTTCTCTTACATTTAAAGATGGAAGCGATGAGCTTGCAGTAGGATTAAAAGAGTATACAAATGGAGTTGTACAGGTGGCAGATGGAGCAAAGACATTGAAGTCAGGTTCAAAAAAGTTAGTAGATGGAAGTGCAGCTTTAAAAGACGGTGTTGTTACTCTAAATTCAGGAATTGTAAGTTTGGCAAAGGGAACCAATACATTAAATGACAGCACACCAACGTTAAAAAGCGGAGTATCATCTTTATTGCAGGGAGCAAATTCCTTATCAAAGGGAGCAGCATCCTTACAGACAGGAACAACAAGTTATGTGACAGGAACAAAGTCCTTGGCAACAGGTGTACAGTCTTATGTAGGTGGCGTAAATCAATTGTCAGAAGGTGCAAATCAGCTTAGTGGATTAACAGGTCTTGGAACAGTAGGAGATGGCATTTCACAGTTAAATGCAGCCGTAACAACAGGAAGTGAAAATACACCTTCTTTAGTGGCAGCGACAACACAGTTATCTCAGGGACTAGATACAATAAAGTCACAGGTTGATAAGGCATCACAGAGTTTAGATGCACAGAACCTAAAGAAGTTACAGGCAGGATTATCTCAGGCATCAACAGGAATTACAAATGCAGCTACAGGAATGAAAACAGCATCCGACACAATTACACAGGCTTCTACAGCAATAACAGGAGCAAATCAGGCATTAACACAGGGTGTTGCAGCAGTAAACCAACAGGTTGCAGCAAATAATACAAAAATTGATACTGTTGTTAGTAATGTAAATAAGAAAATTACTCAGGCAAACAATGAGATTAGCCAGCAGGGTGCACAGGCAAAGACTAAGATTAACGCACAAGTAGATAAAGCTGTAGAAGAAATTGATGCAGCAGTGAAAGCTGGTGCAATTTCAGAAAGTACAGCAGCAACATTAAAAGAAAATCTTGAGAGTGCAAAAGTAACAGATGCGGTAACTGGTGAGGCAGAACAAATTAGTAGTTCCGATTTGGATTTACAAAATGTAGCTATGCCAAGCAAGGTAACCGATACGGTTACACAGGTAACAAGTGGTTTATCAGAGGCTTCCAAAGGATTATCGGAAGGTTCGACTTCCTTATCGGAAGGTGCAACTACTTTAACTACATTAGTAGGTGCTATTCCAAGCGAAGTTTCAACGGATACATTTACACAATTATCTACAGCATTAGGTACAGCAGCACAGGGTGCAAAACAGATTGAGGCAGGCACTACTAAGGTGTCAACAGGTCTTACTACTCTTGAAACAGGTACAAAGAATTTCTCAGCAGCAGCAACTGGAATGCAGTCATTATTAACAGGCTTTCAGACGTTGACTTCAAATAATGATGCATTAACTACTGGTGCACAGGCACTTATTAATAATTCAGCAGCATTAACCAGTGGTTCAAAACAGGTGGCAGATGGAGCTAAGGCATTAGAAACTGGCGGAAAGAAGTTAGGCACAGGAGCAACAAAGCTTGCAGATGGAATTAGTCAGGTGAATACAGGTAGTATGAAATTAAAGAAAGGTTCCTCTAGCTTATTAGCTGGAACAACTACTCTGAATACTGGTTTAGGTTCTCTTGACACAGGTGTAAGTCAGTTAGTGACAGGAACTAGCACATTAGTAGGAAATAATACAAAATTATTAAATGGTGCAGGTCAATTATCAGACGGAGCAGGAAAGATTCAAAAAGGAGCTGCTAAATTAGCAGATGGTTCTGGCGAATTAGGAAACGGACTGAATGATCTATTCGATGGTAGTGAAAAATTAAAGAAAGCATTATCAGACGGAGCACAGGAAGTAAGAGATGCGAAGGCTAGTGATGATAGCATTGATATGTTTGCATCACCAGTGGAAGATACAGAGACAAAGATTACAAGTATGCCAAATAACGGTCATGCGATGTCAGCATATATGATGTCAGTAGCCTTATGGGTAGGTTGTCTTGCACTTTGCTTGATGTATCCATTAACTTCTTACAAAGGTAAGTTAAAGAATGGACTTGCATGGTGGGCATCAAAGGCAACTGTACTATTTGTAGTTGCAGTCGGTATGGCAGTAGCTATGATTGGTATGCTTCATGTATGTAATGGTTTCCATCCGGAAAGTTATGGATTGACAGTGTTGGTAGCAGTAGCTGCCGCAGTAGCATTTATGAGTATTATGTACTTCTTTGATGTATTGCTTGGAAAAGTAGGAAGTTTCTTAATGTTAGTATTCATGGTAGTTCAGTTAGCAGGTTCCGCAGGAACTTATCCAATTGAATTGTCTGGAGACTTCGTTGCAAAGATTCATGACTACTTACCATTCTCTTATACAGTAAATGCATTTAGAGAAACCATTTCTGGTGGAAAAGATATTACACAGACGCTTCTAGTATTAGGTGGAATTACAATAGTATTTGTTTTAATGACAATCGTTATGTTCGAGGTTAAAGCAAAAAGAGTGAAAAATAACAAACCATTATACTTAGATAGATTTTGGGAAGAACATGGATTATTATAATCCTGATAAAAAAGGTGTCACACGAAAGTGTGATGCCTTTTTTTGTATAAAAAGAATAAAGAAGTGTGAAAAAAATGTGCTTTCTACATTCCAAAATCAACAGAATAGAAAAAATATAGAACAAAAATAAAAAAACAGTTGTGGAAAATGATAAAAAAAGCAGGGAAAAGAGTGAAAATATGATTGATTTTGCCATAAGATAATGTTACAATATGCTTTTGGGGCATACATAGAAAAGCTGAAAGAGATTCAGTGAAAAATGATGTAAGAAAAGTAATATAATGTAAGAAAGGTAGGAATGCAATTATGCGTATATGTCAGAATTGTAAGACAAGAAATGTTGATGAAAGTGTTTTCTGTAGAAAGTGTGGTACAAAGATTGAGGAGAACCCATTTATTTGCCCAGACTGTTTATTCGAAAATACAGATGATAGTATGTTCTGTATTAAGTGTGGTACAAAGTTAGCAGTTGGAGGAAACGCAAAAAGCACAATTGCATCAGCAGCAAGTAATAGAACTGCTGGATACAATTATGGCATTAAATGTATTGCAGAAAGATATGCTGGAAAATCCGGATGCTGGATACAATCAGGAAACTGCAAAACAGGCAAATGCATCAGCAACCTTTGATTATAATGTATATATGAATGGAAGTCCTTCTGCAGCAGCAAAAGAGACAACGGTAAATGACGTAAATTTTAATAAAGCTACAGCTCCTGCAGCAGCGGAGAAGCCAGCAGCAAAACCTCTATTTACTGATGAAGCCAATATGGTAGGTAATACAGTAGGAAATATTGTTAATGAAGGTGTTGTAGCAAAACAGGGTGAGTGGATTTATTATTCCAACAGTGGAGATAAAGGAACTCTATATAAAGAACGTACAAACGGAACTGACAAACAAAAAATCAGTGACGAAGTGTGCTTCTGTATTAATGTTGTAGGTGAATGGATTTATTATCGTAATAATTCAGATGGCGGAAAATTATATAAGATTCGCATTGATGGAACAGAGAGAACAAAGATGTTGGATGACAGTGTAGACTGTGTAAGTGTGGTTGACAATGTTATTTATTTTGTAAACTATACAAGATAAAGGTAGACGGAAGCGAAAAACAGAAAATCTCTGAAAATAAATCTATGTATATCAATGTAGTAGACGGATGGGTTTACTATTGCAATATTTCTGATGGACAGAAGATGTATAAGATGACAGTTGATGGAAAAGAAGAAACAGAAATTTGCGAAGACGAAAGTATGCATATCAATGTAGTAGGAAATTGGATTTACTACCGTAATCTTTCAGATGGCGGCAAGATTTATAAAATTATGACAGACGGTAGTCATAAGACAAAATTAAATGATGATACAAGTAGCTTTGTTAATGTAGTAGGTCGTTGGGTTTATTATGGAAATATTACAGAAGGTGTAAAGCTTTACAAGATTACAACAGATGGAACAGACAAAGAAATGCTCAACAAAGACCAGAGTGTAAGTATCAATGTAGTAGGAAACTGGATTTACTATCGAAATGAGTTTGAAGGTAGAAAATTATATAAGATACAGATAGATGGAACAGAGCGCCAGGAAGTATGTTAGTACATAAGTAGCGATAGTCAATTATACTGACGTGATTGCAGGGAAAGTTGTATTATGAAAAACACGAGGTTATGCCTCGGTCAAAAAGAAAAAGATCAGAAAAATTCTGGTCTTTTTCTCATTTATGCAAGTAACGAATGAAAGTTCACATCTGTCTGGGACTTTGGTGACTGCGGTGGAACTATTAAAACTGGCAAGATGCGTTTCTTATCGTTTATAAAAAAGAGCAAGTTTAGGGTATGCTTGGAAATGTGACATACATAGAAAGAACATGCAAACGTTTGTAGTATAATGGGGGAGGAGAAGGAAATGGCGAATTTTATTCAGTACATTAATATGGGTTTTGTTGTTATAGATGATATTCAAGAAGTAGATGAATGGAATATAGACTATGCAGTTTATGAGGCGTTGAAAAAAAATAAATGTCAGGAAGACTGTTATATTATAGGATTTCGCTTTTTAGAAAAAGAAAACCAGATATTAAAACATGAAAGTGGCATATATTATTTAGATGGAACTGTGATTTCAAATCCCGTAGAAGATATAGAAGTATTTCGATATTGTGAGGAAAAAGACATAGAGGTCCCTTGCTTTCCTGTGATAAAAATCAAACAGCCTTTTTTGATGGTATTTCCATTTGAAGAACAGGATCAAGTGATTGATGCAGCGAAGTATAAACAAACAGATACGGTAGAAGCTAAGAAAGCAAAGATTACAGTATTAAGAAAAGAAATATCGGATTATAAAAGAGAATTATTACAGGAAATGGAAATCGTATCAAGAGCGTTAGATGCAGAAGAATTTTCTTTGATTCCTTTGATTGGAGATGAAAAAGAAAATGGGAAACGTTTTCTAAACCTATGCGGCGATGAAGGGGACTTTGGAAGGCATTTGCGGTATTTATATTTAAGAACAGAAGAATTGAGACAGTTACAAGAAGATATAATAAATAGCTGAATGAAAAATGGAATGCTTTTGCCAACTGTGTGCGGGAAAAAGCATTCCATTTTATTTGTTATTTGTATGAAGCAGAATTTTTATTCTGTTGTATCATCTAGTAGCTTTGTCAGATAGGCATCTGCAAGTGCATCTAAATAGTCGATATCAACATCTGGAAACTGCTGCTGTAGTTGCTCCTTTAAATAATTTAATTTGTTAAAATAGTCAATTTCTTCAGAAACAGACGAATCAGATACTTCGTCTAAAACATTTTTTGGAATCTGTGTTTCTAACCAAGAATTTACTTGCTCGGTAGTATCTTCTTCCTCACCAATTTCAGATTTTAAAATCGTAGCTTTTCTCCAGGAGTTAATACCTATAATTAAGAATACAGTGAATAGTATTAGCATAAAAATCTGGGATAATAGTGAACTGGCAAATGGAAGTGATATAATTCCAAAATATCACCAATAATTCCAAAAAGTGAAAAGATATAAGCGGTAGAAGAAGCATCTTCCCAACGATCTTTTTTAGAAACATATAGTGTACTTTTGGCTGTTCGCAATTTCTTCGTTTCTTCCAGTAGTTGATAATCTTGTTTTTTATCCATAAAATAAAATCCTTTCTATGTGTGCCATAAAATTAAGTTGCATTGGTTTGTTGGCTGAAAATTATTCAGAACCAATACAAAAATAGTAGCATATAAAATAGGCAAATTCAAGAAAAAGGTATACTGATATCAGTATATGCAAGCTTGCATAAAAAAAAGCAGTATGTTACCATATAATATTGTGGCTATAGAAACAATTTCTGTGCAGTAGACTGTATCGGACAGGCATTGTGGAATGGTATAATCTTGTTTGAAAAGACATATAGTAGTAAAAAAGAAAAAAGGACAAAGTATGGAGCGACAGGAAAAAATATCATTGGTACGACAGGAATGTTTACAGAAGTTACAATTTGGCAGACCAGAGTATAAGATTATGCCAGAGAAAAATGAGATGAAAGAATGGGAACGTACACCAACGGTTGGTCTTGTGGGTGGAAAAACCTTATTGGTACGTTGTGTAGTTTCAATTTTATTATTTTGTGCTTTTTTAGCAATGAAACTTGGAAATTATTGTTTTTATGGAATTGATTATAATAAAATACACAGCAAGATTCAGGAAAATGAGCTTGCAGTTGAGATAGAAAAGCAAGTGGAAACAATACAAATAGAAAAGTAAGATGAGGTGTTTATATGAGAAAACTGGCATTACCGGATGAGGTTTTGTTGACAGTGGAAAAACCAGCGAGATATATTGGAAACGAAGTGAATATGGTTGAGAAGGATTTAAACAAAATTGATGTTCGTTTCTGTATGTGTTTTCCGGATGTTTATGAGATTGGAATGTCACATTTGGGAATACAGATTTTGTATGATATGTTTAATCAAAGAGAGGATACCTACTGCGAGAGAGTGTATTCTCCTTGGCCGGACTTAGATCAGATTATGAGGGAGAAAAATATCCCTCTTTTTGCATTGGAATCCCAAGACCCGATAAAGGAATTTGATTTTTTGGGGATTACATTGCAGTATGAAATGTGCTATACAAATATTCTTCAGATTTTGGATTTGTCCCAGATACCGATTTGGTCAAAAGATCGTGGAGAGGAAGATCCTATTGTAATAGGCGGAGGTCCCTGTTCCTATAATCCAGAACCGATTGCGGACTTTTTTGATATATTTTATATAGGAGAAGGAGAAACCGTATATTTTCAAATGCTGGATTTATATAAAGAGGTAAAAGCAACAGGAGGAACAAGAGAGCGATTCTTAGAGCGTGCGGCGGCAGAAGTAGAGGGATTGTATATCCCTAAATTTTATAAGCCAGAGTATAAGGAAGATGGAACATTAAAAAGTTTTGAGCCAATTAATGCATATGCAAAAGAAAAAGTGAAAAAACAGGTACAGATGGATATGACAAATACATTTTATCCAGAGAAACCATTAGTGCCATATATTAAGGCAACACAGGATCGTGTGGTGCTGGAAATTCAGAGAGGTTGCATCCGAGGATGTCGTTTTTGTCAGGCGGGAATGTTATATCGTCCGATACGTCCAAGAGATATTCAATTTTTGAAAGATACTGCTAGAAAGATGTTAGATAATACGGGACATGAGGAAATATCACTTAGCTCACTAAGTTCCAGTGATTACAATGATTTGCAGGAATTAGTTTACTTTCTGATTGATGAATTTCGTTCAAAGGGGGTCAATATTTCTCTGCCATCCTTGCGAATTGATGCATTTGCTTTGGATGTAATGAGTAAGGTGCAGGATGTAAGAAAAAGTAGTTTGACATTTGCACCAGAAGCAGGATCGCAGAGGCTTCGCGATGTAATCAATAAGGGATTGACGGAAGAAGTAATTTTAAAAGGTGCAATGGATGCCTTCCAAAGTGGTTGGAATCGTGTAAAGTTGTATTTTATGCTTGGATTGCCAACTGAGACAGAAGATGACATAGAAGGGATTGCCATTCTTTCGGACAAGATTGCCAGAGAATATTATACAATTCCAAAGGATCAGAGAAATGGAAAAGTCAGCATTGTGTCAAGTACATCCTTCTTTGTTCCAAAGCCTTTTACACCATTTCAATGGACAAGAATGTGTACCAGTGAGGAATTTTTAGAAAAGCAAAGATTTTTAAATGGAAAAATGAAAGAGCAGTTGAATCAAAAGAGTATAAAGTATAATTGGCATGAAGCAGAACTTACACTTTTAGAAGGTGTACTGGCAAGAGGAGATCGAAAGCTTTGTCAGGTCATCTATGATGTATATAAGGCAGGATGTATGTTTGATTCTTGGTCTGAGTATTTTCGTTATGACATTTGGATAGAAATGTTTGAAAAGAATGGAATTGATCCATTATTTTATACAGCGAGAGAAAGAGAAGAAGAGGAACTGTTCCCTTGGGATTTTATTGATATTGGAGTATCAAAGAAATTCTTGTGGAGAGAGTATCAGAATGGAAAACAGGAAAAAGTAACACCGAACTGTAGACAAAAATGTGCAGGTTGCGGTGCTATGGTTTTTGGAGGAGGTGTCTGTTTTGAAGGTAAGAATTAAATTTAGCAAAGCAGGTTCTATGAAATTTATCGGACATTTGGATGTTATGCGATATTTTCAAAAAGCAATTCGAAGAAGCGGGTTGGATATAGCGTATTCGCAAGGATTTAATCCACATCAGCTTATTTCTTTTGCGGCTCCACTTGGAGTAGGACTTACCAGTGATGGAGAATATATGGACATGCAGATGAATACGACATTTTCTACCAGAGAAGCTATGCAGCGCTTGAATCAGACCATGAATAGTGAAATAAAAGTAACCAATTATGTAGAATTAGAAGAAGACAGTAAAAATGCAATGTCAATTGTTGCGGCGGCAGATTATTTAGTGTCTGTTAAAGATGGTTATGCATTTCCAGATAATTATCAACAACTTTTTGTAGATTTTTTGACACAGAAGCAAATTATAATGACCAAGAAAACGAAAAAGAGCGAAAAGGAGGTTGATATAAAACCATATATTTATCAGGTAGCGTTTACAGGAAAAGAATTCTCAGAGAAGATTGGAAGATCTGTGGAAAATACCGTTGCACAGGAATATGAAAATGGAAAGAAGATATACCTTCAGCTCACGACAGGTAGTGTGATAAACATTAAACCAGAGTTAGTAATAGAGGCTTTCTGCAAGTTTGCGGGAATTGTGTACGAACCTTTTGCTTATCAGCTTCACAGATTGGAACTATATGCAGATATTAACGCAAATCCAAAAGCAGATAAGGAAGAATATATAAAAAATAGAAAATTAGTAACACTGGATAGTTTTGGGCATGTAATAGAGGGATAGAATATGCAACAGTTAGTAATTACCAGGCTGGATGGAAGAATTGTTTCTACTGTCTTTAAGGAAAATGAATTATTACAGATTAGTGTGGAACCGCAGGATGTAACCTTGCTTGGAAACATTTATGTGGGAAAAGTAAAAAATATTGTAAAGAACATAAATGCAGCATTTGTGGAGATTGAAGGCGGGCAGATGTGTTATCTTTCCTTGAATGATAAAAGTACGCCTGTCTTTTTAAAACCAAAGGCAAATGAAAAAATCTGTATCGGTGATGAATTGCTTGTTCAGACTTCCAAAGATGCTATAAAAACGAAAAATCCATCTGTTACTGCCAAGTTACAGTTGGCAGGGAAGTACATGGTATTGACCCATGGGGATACACGAATTAGCGTTTCTTCCAAAATTACAGATGAAAATGTAAGAAAAGATTTAATTACATTTGTAAAGGAAGAAGTCGGGAAAAATAGAAGTTTTGGAATTATCATACGAACCAATGCAAAAGATGCAGATGTAGATGTGTTACGTTTGGAATTAAAGGCAATGGTGGAAGATTATAATAATATAATACAGCAGGGAATACACAAAACTTGTTTTTCTAAAATATATGAAGCACCTGCTGGGTATCTTTGTGATATTCGAGACGGATATGATGCGAATATAGAGAGTATTCTCACCGATGAAAGAGATATTTACGAAGCAATTAAGAATTATCTTTCAAAAACACAACCATTGGATTTGGCAAAACTTCAATTTCATGAGAAAGAAAATTGCACATTGAGTATGCTTTATGGAATTGAAACAAAATTAAAAAAAGCTTTGCAGGAAAAAGTTTGGCTAAAATCAGGAGGATATTTGGTGATTCAGCCAACAGAGGCTCTTACTGTTATTGATGTGAATACTGGAAAAGCTGTTTCTGGGAAAAAAGATGTAGAAAAGCATTTTTTGAAAATAAATTGTGAAGCAGCAAAAGAAATTGCAAAACAACTTCGACTGAGAAACTTATCTGGAATTATAGTGGTGGATTTTATTGATATGAAAGAGAAGGGTGCAAAGGAGATTTTGATTTCTACGTTATGTACGGAACTTAAAAAAGATTCCATTAAGACGGCGTTTGTAGATATGACAAAATTAAATTTGGTGGAGATTACCAGAAAAAAAGTTCGAAAACCTTTGCATGAGCAGTGGCAAAAAAGAGAAGGGTAAGAAGTGAGGTATAACATGAAATACAGAAAGATAATAGGAACTGCAATGGCTGTAATGATGGCAGTTACACCGTTGATACCAGAGCAGTACGTTTCGGCAAAAACGTTGATGATAGAAGAAAATGGAGAAGCGGCACAGATTGAGGCTTCTGACGTTTCTATCTACATAGATGGTGTATTGCAGGAAGGAGAAGAAAAGCAGGGAATTATGCATAAAGATGAGTGTATGGTTTCTTGTTCCTTTTTGGAAACAGTTCTTGGTATGAAGGTTCAAATAGCAGATGAAGGAAAAATTCTGTTGCAAAAATATGACAGTACCATTCAAATGCAGATAGGTTCAAAAGCAGCAATTGTAAATGAAAAAGAATATACATTGAATGTGGAACCATTTGTGAACCAAAATGAAAACAAAGAAGAAATTTATGTTCCAATGAGTTTTGTATTAGAACAGATCCATTATACAGTTCAGTTAGAGCAGGTAAGTGAGGGAGCATGGAATGCCCGAGTGCAGTCCACTTTGTTATATACATGTGACGGAGAAGAAAAATATTACAATGGAGATTCGATTGAAACCTTAAGTATAGACGGAAAAGTGGTATCCTTAAAAGATTCTATGCCGGGAATCGAGTTGGATGGTGTTATGTTATTGCCATTAGAGCAGGCAGTTGCAAATGAAACGGTAAATGCAGTAGTAACAGCTTCTGGAAGTGGTATTGCAGTAAAACATGGTACGAATATAGTTGAAGTTGCAACAAACAGTAGTATTGCTGTAGTAAACGGAGTAGAAAAACAAATGGAAACCTCTGTAAAGGCTGTTAAATACAAGGAAAAAGAGTATTTAATGGTACCAGCAGAGTTTTTATTTTTGAATTTAGGAGCAAATAAAGTCGAAATTGATCGTTCTGCCAAAAAGATAACGGTAAGCGGATTGATAAGTAGTACGATTGACAAGTCTAAGAATTATGTGAAAAACGTAAAGATTAGTAAACAGTCCAAAAGGGATGCGATTATTCTTACTTGCAAAAAGACACCTAAATTTCAGGTGAAATCCTCTGCTACACAAATAAAAATAACACTTAAAAATGTAACCGTAGAAAAGAATGCAGTAAGAAAACTAACAACAACAAAATATACCACATCCTTTCGTATTAAACAGTCTGGCAAAAATGTAATTGTAGTTTTAAAGAAGAAAAAAGGTGTCAACTTTATTACACAGTATGGAAGCGGAAAAGTCTGTATTTATGTAGGGGTAACGCCTGTTCGTATTACTGTAGATTGTGGACATGGAGCGAACACTCCGGGAAAGAGAACACCAAAGATGCCATGCAATATTGACTTTAATGGAGATGGGAAAATAGATATAAGAAAAGGACAGTCCATTAAGGAACATCAGGCAAATGTAGGTGTGGGAAAGAAGTTGGCAAATGAACTGGAGCGTTTAGGGTTTAAAGTAAATCGTTGTGCCTTTGGTTCTGCGGATATTTCTCTTAGCGCAAGACAACGTTCAATCAAAAATTTTAAATCAAAATATTCAATCAGTGTACATTTTAATGCAGCAGGAAATGGTATGAGTTTTAACAGTGCCAATGGTGTAGAGGTGTATTATCATAGTAAGTATTTTGGAAAATCTTCTAAGGGATTGGCAAAGTCTGTTTTATCACAGATGGCGAAGGGAACCAGACAGTTAAATAGAGGAACCAAGTCTCAGATTTTGGCATTATGTAATACTAGAATGACAGGAGCTGAGGCAAGTATATTAGTAGAATGTGCATTTATGACAAACTTGCGTGAAGCAAAAACTATGGTCGGCAATAAAAAGTTCTGGGATGAGACAGGAACTGAAATTGCAAGGGGTGTATGTAACTATGCAGGTATGCCTTATGTAGCAGAGTAATGTTACATATTTGATCGTTTATGGGGGAAAAGTGCCAGAATATACAAAAATCATATTAAAATATTTGATATTTTGTTCAAAATCATGTATAATATATAAAACGTTATATATGAGGATAGGAGGAACGGGTTATGGAAACGAACATTCTATTAGAGAGTGGAACCAACGAGTTAGAGATACTTGAGTTCCGCGTAGGGGGAAACTATTATGGGATGAATGTTGCTAAGATTAAGGAAATTCTTACCTATAAGAAACCAACACCAGTACCAAACGGTCATCCTTCAATTGAGGGGATTTTTATGCCAAGAGATACGATTATTTCAATTATTGATTTGGCAAAGTGTTTACATTTACCACCATCAGCAGATGAGAGTAAGGATATGTATATTGTTACAAACTTTAACCAATTACATACCGCTTTTCATGTACATGAGGTGGTTGGAATACACAGAGTTTCCTGGGCAGATATTGTAAAACCAGATGAAACAATTAACACAGCAGGTGCAGGAGTAGCAACAGGTATTATCAAGATAGACCAAAAGCTTATTATTATTCTGGATTTTGAAAAGATTGTTAATGATATTAGTCCAGAGACAAGTTTGCGAGTATCAGACATATCCAAATTAGGAGACAGAGCAAGAGATGAGCATCCTATTTTGATTGCAGAGGATTCGGCTTTATTGAGTAAACTGATTACCGATTGTCTACATAAGGCTGGATATAGCAACGTAACGGTTGCCAATAACGGTAAAGAAGCATGGGACAAGCTAAATGAATACCGAAATGAAGGCAATTACCGAGACAAAGTCAGTTGCGTGATTACAGATATTGAGATGCCTCAGATGGATGGTCACAGATTGACAAAGTTGATTAAAGAGGATAATGATTTCAAAGAACTTCCAGTTGTTATTTTCTCTTCCCTTGTGAATGATGAGATGAAGAGAAAAGGTGAGCAGCTTGGTGCAAATGCACAGCTTTCTAAACCAGAGATTGGTTCTTTGGTGGCATGTATTGATCAATTAGTTTCAAACAGATAGTCAAATATAGTATCGAAAAATAGAGCAAAGTGGATAAAACCATTTTGTTCTATTTTTACTTTATAAGGTCATTTTGGATATTATACTGCTTTGTTTTAGAAGCAGGTCCTCCAAATTAGAGTTGGAATTGTTCTTGTTTATAAAGGGGTATTGTGGTAAAATGAAATTAATAATATGTTCATTAGGGTAAGTGGGCACAGTAAATTGCATGGACACAGAGGGGGATATAGTATGGGGCAGTGTAAGATTTGCGGAAAAGAGATTGCAGAGGGACAGGATATTTGCGAAAGCTGTCAAAAAGATATGGATCAGGTGCAGGTAGATGTATCAGATTTAGATGATTTGAATTTGGACGATATAGAGTTAGACGATTATGATTTACCAGAATTATCTGGGGATCTGCTTGAGACGAATCTTGAATTTGATTTAGAAGATGCCAGCAATAATTTAGAAAATCCAGATATTGTGGTTAGAGAAAAAGAATCAGCAGAAAGTGAACAGACAGAAGAAGTTCCATTAACTGATACGGTAGATATGGCAGAGATAGCAGCGGAAGAAATTCCATCTGTACCAGATACAGAAGAGATAGCGTCAGAAGAAATATCACCTATACCAGATATAGAAGAAATAGATAATGATATTCCTTCAACAATGGATGAGATGGCAGCAGATAGTGACATCCCAGATATGGATTTAGATGGTCTGCTGGATGGAACAGATGAGATAAAGCAGGAAACAGCAGAGGAGCAACCGGCTGTGGAAGAGAGTGCATTGGACGGAATAGATGCACTTCTTGATAGCAATGATACAGGTGAGATGGATTTATCTGATCTATTATCAGATACGGCAGTACCTGCGGATGAAGATAAAACGGAAGAGTTACCAGATACCCCAACAGAGAAGATCGATTCTACGATTGATGCATTAGGATTGGGTGACTTAGGACTTGATTTGGACTTAGGTATGGATGTATCGGATATGTCGTTGGATCTAGGGGATGCAATGGATGCGGGAAGCGGTGCATTGGATTCGGATATTGCCATGATGGAAGATTTACCAGATGCAGAAGTTATGGCTGAGATGGCAGAACCAAAAGAAAAAGTAAGTATTTGGAAACGTCTGTTTGGTAATGTCAAAGATGAAAAGTGGGAAAAACAAAAAGAAAAAGAGGCACAGGAAGAGCAGGCTCGTCTGGCGAAAGAAGAAGAAAGAAAAGCAAAAGAAAAAGAAGCCGAGAGTGAGGCAGAAAATGCAGAAGAAGGAGAAAAGCTCGATCCAAAAGAGGCAAAGAAAGCAGCCAAATTAGCCAAAAAGGAAGAAAAGGCAAGGAAAAAGGCAGAAAAGAAGGCACAGAAAGAACAGCAAAAAGAATTGATTGACGAAGATGAGGAAGAAGGTCG
>OHHU01000711.1_pt1 | contig 18447 bp, 10 predicted proteins | sample 1568151 | NCBI WGS metagenome assembly OHHU01 (sample SAMEA3879572, study PRJEB24766) | human gut metagenome | biome: human-associated habitat; feature: feces | place: USA | collected 1985/1987 | reverse complement strand
CCCGGGCCCGGGAGATTGCCCGGGAACGGGAAGGAAAAACGGAATGAGGCTGGAAGCGGTGGGGAAAAGGGCCGGGGTTGGAGCGGCGGCCTGTGCGCTGGCGGCTGCAGGTCTTTTGTCCTGCCTGCTCCGCTGGAGCGCCGATACGACCCATTCGGCGGCCATGCTGCTGTTGGCCGGACTGCTGTGGGCGGCTGGAAAAGCCGTCTTTTCGGAGAAAGACAGGCGGCTTCTGCGGTTTTCGCTGGCGTTCGGGCTGATTTTCGCCTTTTGCCAGCTGCTGGGGGCACGGCTGGACAGCGCCGGAACGGTGCAGGACGGAATGCTATTGTTGCTGGCGGCGAGTCTTGCCTGTGCTCCGGCGGCAGGGGGACTGTTTCTTCTGCTGGCGAAGGGAACGGCTGGCGCTGCCGCCGCTTCGAAAGAAGACGCGTCCACACCCGGACGGACGTTCTGGATGACGTTTGCGGCGCTGCTTGTGTGCTGGCTGCCCTATTATCTGGCCTATTTTCCCGGTATGTTCAATTATGATTCAGCGGGGGAAGCGGCGCAGTTTACCACCGGCCAGTACAACGGAGCTTTTCCGCCGCTGCATACGCTGCTGCTGGCGGCATTTTACCGGCTGGGCGGCGCGATGGGCAGCTATAACGCGGGGATCGCCCTGTATACGGCTGTTCAGGCCTGTACGGTGGCGGCGGCGCTGGCTTATGCCAACGCAATGCTGTGCCGTCTGGGTGTAAAACGCGGCTTTCGTATCGGGCTGGCGGCGGCTTACGGCCTGCTGCCCGGATTTCCGCTGCTGGTGATGTCCACCACCAAGGACTTGTTTTTCTGCGCGGCGCTGTTGCCCCTTCTTTGCCTGTTGGCGGAGGGGCAGCGGGAGCCGAAACGGCTGAAAAAGCGGGGCTATGCCGTTGCAGTCGTCCTTCTGACGGCGCTGAGCTGCCTTTTGCGGCCTAATGGAGCCGCAGCCATTGGGATGGCGCTGATATTCGGCTGGTTTCTGATGCCCAGAGGGGGACGCAGGCGCTTCGCAGCGCTGCTTCTGTGCGGTCTGCTTCTGTTCGCCGGGGCCAATCAGGAAATGAAAGCAGTGCTGCATCCCAGCAAAACCGGTCTGCGGGAGCTGCTCAGCGTACCGCTGGCGCAGGTCTCCCGGGTGTACGTCCGGCAGCAGGAAGAACTGACGGAAACCGAAAAGGAAGAAATTTTTTCCTTTATCCCGGATGCGCAGCGCTATCAGCCCCATCTGGCGGACGGCGTGAAGCGCCATACCGCCGTGGGCATGAGCACGCTGCCGCAATTTCTGGAGCTGTACGGGCGGCTTTTGCGGCAATATCCTGCGGATTTCGCGGATGCATGGGCGTATCTCACCAAGGGGTATTGGCATCTGGACGATACCACCCATCTGGACATTTACGCGGAGCGGGGTGGACACGGCTATATGGAAACCGCCGCCCAGCCCGGCTACGGCGTCGGCCGCGCTTCTCTGTGGCCCGGACTGATGGAAGAAATGGATCGGCTGTTTGTGGAAAACGAATACCGCCGGATCCCGATTTTGTCCGCACTGATAGAACCGGCCTTCTGGTGCTGGCTGTTCTTCGGGGCGCTGTGGCTGGCGGTTTTTCGGCGGAACCGGGGAGCGCTTCTGTTCGGTTTGCCCCTTGCGGGTATTTATCTGACGCTGCTGTTTGGGGCTTGCGCGTATCTGCGCTACGCTTTGCCGCTGGCATTGGGCGCGCTGCCGCTGATCGGTCTTTTACTGGCTCACCCCCCTGAAAACGGAAAGGGAACGAACGAATGAACAAAACGGAAATGCTGCAGGCCCTGGAGGCGGCGGTGCCCTCCCTGCAGGGAAAGCTGCACATCGAGCGGGTCCTGTACAAAAAAGCGGCCAATAAGGCCTATATGAGCTTCCTGTGCGACGAACTGGTGCGGGAAAATGATTTCCTGCAGGTGGAGCGCACTCTGAAGGAGCTTTTTCCGCAGGTGAACGTAGCCCTGCGTATCGCCAGCCCGGGGCTGGGAGAGGACTTTCTCGGCCATTTGGACAAGTATAAGTCCGTGCTGACGGATTTCCTGCGCCGCCAGAGCCCGGCGCTGCTGGCGTGGCTGGACGACGTGGGCTGGAGCATGGAAAACGGCCGGATCCTGCTGACCTGCCCGGACAGTATTTCCATGCAGTACTTTTCGTCCCATCAACTGGACAGGCGGGTGGCCCAGTGCATCTATGATATTTTCCGAGTGAAGGTTACGGTGGGCCTGACGGTCTGCGGCGAGCGGGAAGCCTGGACGAAGAAAATGCGGGAGGAACGGGGCTTCTCGTTCTCACCCGCGCTGGCCGGAGGTTTCGACGGCTCCGGCGCGTCCGGCGGCATGGAAGAACCGCCGCCGTGGGACGACGCGGTGCTGGACGCGCAGGCGGCTGCCATGGGTGTCCCCGGGGCCGCTCCTGCCGCCCCGGCCCCCGCACCCAAGCCCAAGCCCAAAGCGACTCCCGCCCAGAGACCCGCCTATACGCCCCCGCCCAAGCCGGACAGCCGCTACCCCGTGCTGAAAGGCCGCGCCATCGGCGACAAGCCGGTGGACATCGGGGAGCTGGCGGAGGACAGCGGCATTGTGGTCATTGAGGGCACCGTGACCGGCGTAAACGAGCCCAAGGAACTGAAGGGCGGCGAGACGGTGCTGGTGACCTTTGCCGTCTACGACCTGACCAGCACCATCTACTGCAAGGCCTTCTATCAGTACCGCATGAAGCGCCGGGGCATGGGCGAGGAGCCCGTGCCGCCCACCGACGAGGAACGCCAGCGGGTGAAGGAGCAGGTAGACCAGATCAAGAACGGGATGCGGGTCCGCCTGCGGGGCGAATGCCGTATGGATAATTTCCTGGGAGAACTTTCCATCGGCGTGCGGGATATGCAGCAGATGCCCAAGGTGGAGCGCATGGATACCTGTGAGGAAAAGCGCATCGAGCTGCACATGCACAGCCAGATGTCCACCATGGACGCGACCACCGAAGCGGCGCAGCTGGTGGCCACCGCGGCCCGGTGGGGCCATCCCGCCGTAGCCATCACGGATCACGGCTCCGCGCAGGCCTTCCCGTCGGCCTTCGGCGCGGCGAAGAAAAACAACATCAAGCTCATCCCCGGCGTGGAGGGCTATCTGGTGGATATGGTGCCTATCGTCAAGGACGCGGACGACCGGCTCCTTTCCAGCCCCATTGTGGTGCTGGACTTCGAGACCACCGGCCTTTCCACGGTTCACGACCGCATCATCGAGGTGGGCGCGGTCAAGCTGGTGGACGGCCAGATCGTGGATGAACTCAGCTTCCTGTGCGACCCGGGCGTGCCGCTGAAACCCAAGATCACGGAGATCACCGGCATTTCCGACCTGATGCTGCAGGGCAAGGAAAGCCCGGCGGAGGGCGTGACCAAGCTGCTGGCCTTTATCGGCGACGCGGCGGTGGCGGCCCATAACGCTTCCTTCGATATCGGAATGCTCAACGCCGAATGCGAGCGCATGGGCATTTCGTTCCACGCGCCGGTGCTGGATACGCTGACCTTCGCCCGGCGGCTGTACCCCAATCAGAAGAGCTACCGGCTGGGCGCGCTGTGCCGCCAGCTGGGCGTGAGCCTGAAAAACGCCCACCGGGCCGTCCATGACGCGGCGGCTACCGCTCAATGCCTCATTAAAATGTATGAGGGCGCGGCGGAAAAAGGCGCGAAGACCCTGCAGGATCTGGATCAGGTCATCGAAGGGCAGAGCATGGGTGAAAGCTATCACATCATCCTTTTGTGCAAGACTCAGAAGGGAATGCAGAACCTGAACCATCTGATCTCCGATAGCAACGTCAGCTATTTCTACCGCCACCCCAACATGCCCCGTTTCGATATCGAGAAGTACCGGGAAGGGCTGATTATCGGCAGCGCCTGCGAGGCGGGCGAGCTGTTCCGGGCCGTGGCCGCCAATCGGCCCGACGAGGAGATCGAGCGCATCGCGGCCTTCTACGATTATCTGGAAATTCAGCCTATCGGCAATAACGCCTTCATGCTCCGGGAGGGACTGGCGGAAAGCGAGGAGCAGCTGCGGGACTTCAACCGGCGCATCGTGGCGCTGGGCGAGAAGCTGGGCAAGCCGGTGGTGGCCACCGGCGACGTCCACTTTCTGAACCCGGAGGACTCCATCTACCGCACCATCATTCAGGCCGGTCTGGGCTTCGAGGACTGCGACAATCAGCCGCCTCTGTACTTCAAGACCACCCAGGAAATGCTGGACGAGTTCGCTTATCTGGGCGCGGAGAAGTGCCATGAGGTCGTGATCGACAACCCCAAGCTGATCGCCGATCAGGTGGAGGAGCTGCGCCTGTTCCCCAAGCACCCCGAGGGGAAGGACACCTTCCAGCCCTACTGGGCCGACGCGGCGGACGACATCCAGAACCGCGCATGGGGCCGAGCCAAGGAGCTTTACGGCGATCCCCTGCCGGAGATCGTGCAAAAGCGGCTGGAAAAGGAATTGGGCTCCATCGTGGGCTACGGCTTCTCCACCCTGTACTCCATCGCTCAGAAGCTGGTGAGCAAGTCCCTATCCGACGGCTATCTGGTGGGCAGCCGGGGCAGCGTGGGCTCCAGCTTCGTGGCCACCATGAACGGCATCACCGAGGTGAACCCCCTGCCGCCCCACTACCGCTGCGACCACTGCCACAAAATGTTCCTGACCCCGCCGGAGCTGGGCACCGTAGGCGTGGATCTGCCGGATAAAAACTGCGAGCTTTGCGGCAATCCCCTCAAAAAAGACGGCTACGACATCCCCTTCGAGGTCTTTCTGGGCTTCAAGGGCGACAAGGTGCCCGACATCGACTTGAACTTCTCCGGCGAATATCAGCCCCGGGCCCATGCCTATATCGAGGAGCTATTCGGCAAGGGCTTCGTGTACCGGGCGGGCACCATCTCCGGTCTGGCGGAAAAGACGGCCTACGGCTTCGCTGCCAAGTATCTGGAAGAACGGGGCATCAAGGCGGGCCGCGCCCACAAGGAACGGCTGGCGGCGGGCTGCGTGGGCGTAAAGCGCACCACCGGCCAGCACCCCGGCGGCATCGTCGTTCTGCCCAAGGAATACGACATCTGCCAGTTCACCGCCATCCAGCACCCGGCGGACGACATTGGCGGCACCACCCTGACCACCCACTACGACTTCAACTCCATGCACGACATTCTGGTGAAGCTGGACTGTCTGGGCCACGACGATCCCACCATGATGCACCGGCTGGAAGAACTGACCGGCGTCAACTTCCGGGAGATTCCGCTGGACGACAAGCAGGTGATGAGCCTGTTTTCCAGCCCCAAGGCGCTGGGGGTGACGGAGGATCAGATCCTCTGCCAGACCGGCACGCTGGGCATTCCTGAGTTCGGCACCGGCTTCGTGCAGGGCATGTTGATGGAGACCAAGCCTTCTACCATGGAGGAGCTGATCCGCATTTCCGGCCTGTCCCACGGCACGGACGTGTGGCTGGGCAACGCGCAGGACATCATCAACTCCGGCACGGCCAAGTTGGCCCAGTGCTTCTGTACCCGGGACGACATCATGAACTTCCTGATCTCGCAGGGGATGCAGGAAAAGATGAGCTTCGACATCATGGAAAGCGTCCGCAAGGGCCGGGGCCTGAAGCCGGAGTGGGAGGAGGCCATGAGGGAGCACAACGTGCCCCAATGGGCCATCGATTCCTGCCACAAGATCAAGTACATGTTCCCCCGGGGCCACGCCGTGGCCTACGTCACCATGGGTCTGCGCGTGGCGTGGTACAAGGTGTACCGGCCCTATGCCTACTACGCGGCCTATTTCTCCATCCGCGGCGACGGCTTCGATGCGGCTAAAATGCTGCTGAGCAACCAGACCCTGCGTTCCCGCATTGAAGAGTTTGCCAACCGGGAAGAAAAAATGTCCATCAAGGACAAGCAGGAAGAAAACGCCCTGCACATGGTGCTGGAAATGCAGGAACGAGGCATTCGGATGCTGCCGGTGGATCTGTACAAGAGCCACGCCAATCGTTTCCTGCCCGAGGAGGGCGGGCTGCGCTGCCCCTTCACGGCCATCAACGGTCTGGGCGAAGCGGCCATTCAGGGCATTCTGGATACCCGCGACCCGGAGAGACCCTACATCAGCATCGAAGACCTGCAGGCCCGCGCCCATGTGGGCACCAGCGTCATTGAAATGCTGCGCCTGCAGGGCGCGCTGGAGGGTCTGCCCGCCACCAGTCAGGTGGACCTGTTCTCCTTGCTGTAAGCACAGCCCAACCAATTCCCATTTCTGCAACCGCCCGTCTTCGGCTCCCAGTCGGCCGAAAGACGGGCGGTTTTCTTCTGCCGGAAAGAAAATTCAAAAAATTTCAAAAAACAGTTGCTTTTTTTGCCGGGCTTTGTTATAATAACGAAGCTGTTTTAAGGAACGCCTTAAAACATGTGGGCTCGTAGCTCAGCTGGATAGAGTGTTTGACTACGAATCAAAAGGTCGTGGGTTCGAATCCCGCCGGGCTCACCAAAGAAATCCGCAAACTATAACGGTTTGCGGGTTTTCTTTATCCATTTTTCCTTTCTCAATGTCTCCTGTTTTCTCCTATTCTGCACCCTTTGAGGTTCAAAACGAGGTTCAAACTTTTCCACCCAAAATGTCGGCTTGCATCGTCTTGTCCTTGGCTGTAGCAGCTGCCCGTTACTCCCCTTCAGTTTCCGTATCCAGTTCGATGACGATTTGATGTTTTTCCGGGATTACGGTTTTCTTGACCGGCTTCGGGCTTCCATCCTCATGCAGGAAGCCGGCCTCTCTTGCCTCCCGACTTCCGATCGTTACATTATAGCTGGTCACATGTCCTCCGTTTCCCTTCTGCGGCCGTAGTTTCATTTTTTTCATGCTCCTTTTTTCATAAGATCAGCAGGGATACATTTTGTTACCATGGGAAAGCATCTGTGTTATACTGATGGGGCAGGAAGGGCTTTCGCCCTTCCCCCCCTCTGATTACCGTTTTAGCAGCTGCGCGAGCAGGCCTACCAACTCGGCAATCAGGTTTAGGAGCGCCGTTGCGAGAACAATTTTGAGGGTTTTATCGCTGCGGTGCTTTTTCTTTTGCTTTTGAAAGGCATGCCTTCTTTATTTATCATTATAAGCTCAATAGAATCGATTGCCAAGAAAAAACTGAAAAAGAAAACCGTGCTGCCCCGCCGGGTGATTCCATCTCCCGGTATTGAAGCATACAACGATTCAGCAAGGACTTGCGCCGCTTTTGAATACTCTTGTCAATGAAAAACAATCCGGCATATCAGCCCGTCCGGCCTCAAATCTGACTTATTTTTTGCCTCGGATGGATTGGACTTTTGACATGGCGGGCGTACTATAGGCCCGTCGTTGAGGGAGGGAAAGCTCATCCCCTGCGAACCATGAAAAGGAGGCTTATTGCTGGATGAAAAGATTGCTTTGTGCCCTGCTTGCGCTGGTTCTGGCGCTTGCCTGTGTCCCCGCCATGGCGGACGTTGCCCGTGTGACCGAGGAACCGAAGGAATTTACGGTCTGGGCCGCTTACAACCCCACCTACCAGACGGAATGGGAAAGCATTAAGGCATGGAAGTATTTCGAAGAAGCTAACGGCGTTCATATCAACTGGGTGCTGTTTTCCAATGATGAAATGAGCGAAAAGCTCAATACGCTGATTGGCTCGGCTGACTTTGAACACTTCCCGGATGCGTTCTACCGCTGCTGGATCAGTGATTCCATGCTCAAGCGCTTCGGCCCGGACGGCATGTTCCTCGACCTGAAGGAACTCGTTCAGGAGAACGCACCGAACCTGTGCAAGGCGCTGGACGAAATGGATGCGTGGAGCAATGTGCTGGACCCGGAGACCGGCGCAATGTACTCCGTGCCGGAACTGAACAGCGCGCTTTCCGCCCGGATGCATCCCAAAATGTTCTTTAACAAGAAAATGTTGGAAGCCGTCGGCGGCAAGGTGCCCACCACCACGGACGAACTGTACGAGCTGCTGGTGAAGGTCAGAGACGCCGACGCGAACGGAAACGGCGACGCCAATGATGAGATCGGCGTCACCAGCAACGGCTTGAGCAACGTGCTGCGCGCTTTCACCGGCGCGTTCGGCCTCAACAACCGCGGCCGCGAAGACCTGAGCGTGGACGCTGACCCCAGCGACCCGACCAAGATTCGCTTCGTCTACACCTGCGACAGCTACCGCCAGTATCTCGCCTATGTCGCCAAGCTCTATCAGGAAGGCCTGATCGACCCGGAACTGTTCGAACTGAGCACGGCCAAGATGGTGGCCAAGGGAAGCCAGGACATGATCTTCTGCCTGTCCTACATCAACTGTCAGGCCGCCAGCGTCAATGCGGATGATTATGTCGGACTGGAAGTCGCCCTGAAAGGCCCGAACGGCGATCAGCAATGGAACAATATGAACAAGGGCGTTGGACTGGGCGCGTTCGCCATCTCGCCCACCTGCAAGGACCCGGCGACGCTGGTCCGCTGGATCGACAGCTTCTATACCGACGAGGGCGCGAAGATGTTCTACTTCGGCAAGGAGGGCGAGGACTTCTACTACGACGAAAACGGTCTGCCCGCTTACAATCAGGAAATTCTCGATCAGGTTTCCGCCGAGAATCCCTACGACAAGGTCATCTCCGCCATTTCTCCCTACGCTTCCGGCACACTGCCGGTTCTCATCAAGGACGAGTTCTTCTGCGGAGCGGAATGCCGCGGCGTAAACCTGGAAACCGCGAAAAATTTGGAACCCTATGTGAATCAGATCACCTGGAAGTTCAACTTCACCACCGAAGAGAGCGAGGAACTCAGCCCCCTGACGGCGGATCTGATCACCAACTGCCACGATGTTTACCGCGCCAAGTTCATCAAGGGCGAGCTGGACGTGAACGACGATGCGGCCTGGCAGAGCTATGTGGACGAGATGCAGTCCCTCGGTCTGGAACGCTATATCGAGATCTATCAGGGCGCTCTCGACCGGATGCAGGCCCAGAACTAAACGTCCCATTCATCCAATACGCGGGGCAGGAAGAAGGTTCCTGTCCCGCCTGTGCATCGGAAAAAGCCGGAAAGGGTTTTTGAAAACATGACTGCATATCACATCCAGCACCCGAAGAAGAAACTGCCGGAACGCATCGTGCGCGAGCTCTGCAACAACTGGCAGCTGTATCTGCTGGTGCTGCCGGGTGTCATTTACCTTCTGTTGTTTCGTTATTGGCCCATGGCGGGCGTTCAGATCGCTTTTAAGGATTTCAAGCCGATTCTGGGGATCTGGCGCAGTCCGTGGGCCAGCGAACGCGGGCAGATCAACGTGCTGAAGCACTTCGTGCGGTTCCTGAACAGCGCCTATTCGATGCGCATCATCGGAAATACGCTGGCAGTGAGCGTCTACAGTCTGCTGGCCGAATTTCCCTGCTGCATCCTGCTGGCGCTGATGATGAACGAGCTGCGCAGCGGCCGCTTCAAAAAGGTCATGCAATTTGTGACCTATGCGCCCCATTTCATCTCCACCATCGTACTGGTGGGCATCATGCAGCAGCTTTTCGCTGCTCCCTCCGCGCTGATGCGCACGGGCGGCGTGGTCAATACGCTGATTCAGGCGTTGGGCGGCAGCCCGGTGCCCTTTATGACCAGCGAGACGGCGTTCCGGCATATGTACGTCTGGTCGGGCGTCTGGCAGAACGCGGGCTGGGGGTCGATCATCTATATGGCGACGCTCTCCGGCGTGGATCCGCAGCAGTATGAGGCGGCCATGCTGGATGGGGCGAACAAATTGCAGCGCGTGTGGCATATCACGCTGCCCGCACTGATCCCCACGGCGGTCACGCTGTTCATTCTCAATCTGGGTTCGCTGATGAGCGTGGGCTTTGAGAAGGCTTTCGCCATGCAGAACGATCTGAACCGCACGACCGCGCAGGTGCTTTCGACCTACGTTTACACGCAGGGCCTGGTGGACAACAATTATTCCTTCGCCACGGCTGTCGATCTGTTCAATTCCGTCATCAACCTGATCGCTGTGGTAACCGTCAACTACATTGGCCGCAAAACGGCCGATGTCAGCCTGTGGTAAGGAGGCGCCGCCATGGAAAACGCAATGAAACATATTCACCGAACTCGGGGCGACCGCATTTTTGACGCGATCAACGTCGCCGCGCTGTGCCTGCTGTTGGCGGTGATCCTCTATCCGTTGATCTATGTGCTGTCCTGTTCTTTCAGCGACCCGCTGCTGGTGGTGCAGAGCAAGATCACCTTTCTGCCGATGCAGCCCACACTGGTGGCCTATCAGCGTGTGTTCCGCAACGAACTGATCATGACCGGCTATCAGAATACTTTGTTCTACACGCTGCTGGGCACGGTGCTGAATGTGGCCGTCACGACGATGATGGCCTATCCCCTCAGCCGCCACGACTTCGCGGCGCGCCGCCCCATTACGATGCTGATGGCGTTTACGATGCTCTTTTCCGGCGGCATGATTCCCACGTTTCTGGTGGTCAAAAATCTCGGCCTGATCGACACGGTGTGGTCGCTCGTACTGCCCGGACTGGTCAGCCCGTGGAATATGTTCATTATGAAAAATTATTTTCAGACCAGCATTCCACCCGAGCTGTACGAAGCCGCCAGCATCGACGGCGCGGACAATTTTCATCTTCTGCGAAGCGTGGTGCTGCCGCTGTCCGCCCCCATCGTGGCCGTGATGGTGCTTTATTACGGCGTGGCTCACTGGAACAGCTATTTTAACGCCCTTCTCTATCTGCGAGACCGCACCCGCTATCCGCTTCAACTGGTGCTGCGCAGCTTTTTCAGCGCCAACGACTACAGCGAGCAGGGCGGCGCAGGCGGCGACAGCGGCATGACGGCGCTTCTGGTGTCCGAAACGATGAAATACGCGCTCATCGTTATTGCCTCCGGGCCAATCCTTTGCCTTTATCCGCTCCTTCAGCGCTTCTTCGTCAAGGGTGTTATGCTGGGGGCGATCAAGGGGTGAAACAATAGCAAATACGGACACACTGATTGGACGGCGCGATTTTCTTGCGTCTGGCAGGATGCGTTCCATAAGAACAGCCCGCAAGCCTGAAGGCGTGCGGGCTGTTTTCATCTGCTCGATAATAGAGGGTCTTAAAGAAGTGCCGTCAGGCATTTGGAATTTTTTGACGGAACACTCGCTCCTCCCCCTCCGGCGGCTTCAGCATCGTCAGCAGGGCGCGCATGGGGGCGGTAAGAGCCCGGGTGCGCTTGTAGAACAGGCTGATAGTGCGTACCGCGTCCGGGTTGTCGATGCGGTAAAAGCACAGCCGTTTGTCCGGCGGGGCGCTTAGAGCCAGTGTGTCGCTGATAAAGGCCGCGCCCAGCCCGTAACCGGCCAGATTGTAGGCCGCCAGCTGCTGATCCAGCGCCAGCCGTATTTTTGGCTCAAAGCCGGCCTGAGCGCACAATTGTTCAGCCCGTCTGCGGGTGTCATTGCCTTCCTTGAGCAGCAGAAAAGGCGTGTCCGCAAACAGCTCCAGCGGAACGCAGGGAGCGCCTGCCTGAGGCAGTTCCTTAGCGGACAGGCGGAACGCCGCGGCCTTTTCGTTCACGGGCAGCGCCCGAGGCACGGCAAGGATCACCTGCTCCGTTTGAATCTCTACGGCCTCGTATATGGCCGGGTCGAGAAGCGTGTTGTCTAGAGCAAAGTCCAGCGTTCCCTCCTGCAATTCCTGCTTGAGCTGCCCGGTGTGAGCCTCGTGCAGACGCAGCTCCACGCCGGGATAACGCTCCGAATAAGCGCTGACCAACGGCGGCAGCACATAGGAGGTGAAGAACGTCGTCCCTCCCAGCGTCAGTGCGCCGGTGAGACATTTTTCCGTGTCGTCCAGATATTGCTGCAGGTCGGCCTCGATCTGCAATACCTGTTCGGCGGCGCGGATGTAGGCCCGCCCCAGCTCCGTTACCCCAATGGGGGAGGTGCTGCGATCGAAAATGGGCGCACCGATGCGCGCTTCCGCCTTTCGCACCATCTGGCTCAAAGACGGCTGGGCAATATATAATGCCTGGGCGGCCTTGGTAAAGCTGCGCTGCCGGTAAACCTCGTAGACGTAGTTCATTTCGTGCAGAAGCATGGTTCCCTCCAACATAGGCATAAGCCTATTTCAAAGTTTGATAAATTGATATTTGCAAATAGTATAGCGGCTCTCTATACTGTTGTCAATCTTACATAAGCAAGGGAGCAGGAAACACGATGAGCAGAACAGAGCAGGACCTGGTGGGAACGATGGCGGTGGATGCGGACGCTTATTACGGCATCCACTCTTTGCGGGCGGCGGAAAATTTTTCGATCACCGGCAGACGTCTGCCCGGCGAAACGATCGTGAGCATGGCATCGATTAAGAAGGCGTGCGCGCGGGCGAATACCCTGGCCGGCGTACTTCCGGAGAAAATCGGCAGCTCGATCGAAAGCGCCTGCGATGAGGTAATTGCGGGCAAGCTGCACGACCAGTTCATCGTCGATCCCATTCAGGGCGGTGCGGGTACGTCCACCAATATGAACGCCAATGAGGTGATCGCCAACCGCGCCATCGAGCTGCTGGGCGGCGTGAAGGGAGACTATACTCTTGTGCACCCCAACGACCATGTGAACTGCGGCCAGTCCACCAACGACGTTTATCCCACTTGCGTCAAAATGACGCTCTATCAGGTCTGCGGCGCGCTGCTGAAGGAAATGGAAGCGCTGATTGCCGTTTTGGACGAGCGGGCTGCCGACTTTGACGGCGTGGTGAAGATGGGGCGAACCCAGCTTCAGGACGCGGTGCCCATTCGGCTGGGACAGGAATTTGCCGCCTATGCGTCGGTGATGCGCCGGGAAAAAGACCGGCTGGAACGCGGGCGGAAGGAAATGCTCCAGCTGAATCTGGGCGGGACTGCCGTGGGCACGGGCATCAACGCGACGCTCGCCTATGTCGGGCAGGTGGTGCCGCTGCTTTCCGAAATGACGGGCATCCCCTTTACCCAGAGCCGTGACCTGATCGACACCACCCAGAATACGGACTGCTATCTGGCGCTGTCCTCGGCCCTGAAAGGCTGTGCCGCGAGTCTGTCCAAAATCTGCAATGACCTGCGGCTGATGTCCTCCGGCCCGCGGGACGGGCTGGGCGAGATCGTCCTTCCTGCCCGGCAGAACGGCTCCTCCATCATGCCCGGCAAGGTCAACCCGGTGATCCCCGAGGTGGTCAACCAGATCGCCTTCCGCATCATCGGCTACGATACCACGGTCACGCTGGCGGTGGAGGCCGGTCAGTTGGAGCTGAACGCCTTTGAACCCGTCATTTTCGACAGCCTGTATCAGGGTCTCGTGATGCTGCAGCACGGAATCCATACGCTGAATGTCCACTGTCTGCAGGGCGTTCGCGCCAATGAGGAGGTCTGCCGTCAGGAGGTGGCGCTCCGTAGGCGTGGTCACGGCCCTGTGCCCGAAGATCGGCTACAACGCGGCCTGCAGTCTGGCACGCGAGGCCCTGCGCACCAATCGCCCCGTCGGAAAGATCGCCCTTGAGCGGGGCCTGCTGACTGAACAGGAGCTCCAAACGCTGCTGGATCCGGCAGCGATGACCAGTATATGTTCTTTGCAGGATACGGAGGTCGATGCAGTAAAGGTCAAAATGTAAAAACGGGGAAACGTCTGTAACAAAAATAAGTAATGACTTGTTAGACCTAATAGAAAAAGGTGGGAAGCGCTTTTGAAACATAGAAGGAGCCGAGCCGCCCACCGCAGACGACAACTGACTAAAAAGAAACTTATAAAAAACCGCCAATGCATATTGAAGCAGCGGCGGGTCTTCTATATCTACATCGAAAGAAGCCTTCATGAAATTATGCTGTGGAGGCATAGCGGCGGTGGATCAGATCAAGCTGAGGGAGGTTTTGATGAGAATGCCCGATAGGATCTCGCCTTCCCCATTTGACTCCAGATAACGTCTACTGTTTCATGCTGCTGGATTAAAACAAAAGTTATTAGTATCATGACAAGGTTCATCGTGTTGGAAAATCGCTGCCATAAAAATGCTAAAGCCGAGAAATGCACACCCTCTCGGCTTGAAATGTAAATGGCGCGGTGAGGGATAACGCGAATCTACCCCTTGAACCCCGCTGCCTTTTGCAGCTCCTCGAAGGTATGGATGTCCTGCCGCTGCTCCTGCAGCATCACCTGGACCTCCCGGTTCAGCCCGTCGAAAAAGATTTTGCTCCTCCGGCTGTGCAGGAGTAGTTCCTGAAGCGTAGAATAAGAAGCCATGTGCCATCACCTCGCCGGTAGCATGGCCCGGAGAGGCGGACGTTATGCCCGGCCTGACCGAAAAAATCATTTCACGTTTGAAAGGAAGAAACGCCATGCCCCTTGCCAACTACTGCCGGAAATGCAAAGCCGAAGTCCCCGACGGCGAAAGCTGCCCTTACTGCGGCGCGAAGCTGACCAAAACGGGGGAACGGCTGTCCTTCGGCGTTTCCCGGGCCCCCTGGCGGGACTGGTTCTGCTGGAACCGGCTTTTGCGGGTGGGTCTGCCGGTGTGGGGGATCAGTTTTCTGGTCATCTCGCTGGCGGAGCTTTGTTCCGGCGGCACAGAAGCGCTGGCAGGGCTGTTTCGCCGGGGCTTTGGCCTGACCATGCTGTGGCTGCTGGGCGGGATGCTGCTGTTGTTTCTGGCGCTGCTGTTTTGTCAGGGCCGGGAAAAAGTTCATTATATATTGGATAAGGACGGCGTCAGCGCCTACACCTACGTGTCGGAGGAAGTGAATGATCTGGCGCTGTACGCCCGGTTTTTGACCCCGTCGCAGGCGGGGACGCTGCAGGAGGACGAGCACGCCCTGCCTGGCCTTAAGCTGGTGCGCCGGGTGATCCTGCCGTGGGAGCGGATGAAGCGGGTGAAAATCTGGCGGGAAGGGCAGACACTGCTGTTTTTTGACCCGGCCTATTGGCAGGTTCTGGCGGTCAGCTGCCCGGTACAGGAGTTTCCTGAGGCGGAAAGCTGGGTGCGCACGAAAATGAAGCGCTTCAAAACCGTCCGGGTTTTGCCCGCCGAAAAGGGAAAAACCGGCAAAAAAGCAAAAAAAACGTTAAAATTATTACGGAAATATAACATTTATCCTTGACACACGTAATAACTTTTCGTACAATATGGGCTGGAAAGCTCTGGTTCTGCCCTGCGTGTATTCGCATCTATGCCCGCGCTGGACAGATTTGCCATATGCAGTATAAGATTTGCCTTTGGAGGAATCGGGAATGACACAGGAGATTCGCATTCGGCGCTGGCTGGCCTTCCTATTGGCTGCCCTGCTGGCATTTTCTACCCTGAGTACGGCGCTGGCGGCCGGCAAAACCTTCCAGTCCTATCAGACCACCAGTATGTCCAATGTGAATCTGCGCAAGCGGGCGAACGGGACTTCCACCATCCTCAAGCGGATCAAGGTGGGCGACACCGTTACCATTGTGGGCAAATCCGGCAATTATTATCAGATCCAGTTCGACGGCAAGGAGGGCTATGCCCTCATCAAGTACATCGACGGCACTGATTCCGGCGCGGATCCCGAGCCGGACGAAAGCCTGATGCACGCCGTGCCGCTGGCGGTCACGTCCTATCCTTACGATACCACCACGTTGGGCTATGTGAAGCTGCGCAAAAAAGCGAACCGCACCGCCGACGTGAATCGCACCATTCCCGTCAACAGTCTTGTGACGGTGCTCAGCGTGGAGAACGATTTTGCCCGGGTGGAATACGACGGCCAGAAGGGCTATGTGTACGCCAAGTATGTGAATCTGGCCAACATCCCCACGCCTACGCCCGTGCCGACGGCAACCCCCAAGCCCGGTTCCGAGTCCTATGCGCTGATCAAGAGCGGCGATACCGGCGCGATGGTGACGGCGCTGCAGCAGGCGTTGATCGAGCTGAAGTATCTTTCCGAGGGCGACGCGGACGGCAAGTACGGCACGAAGACCGAGCAGGCCGTCAAGCTGCTTCAGAAGCGCAACGGGCTAGAGCAGACCGGGCAGGCGGACGCGGAACTGCAGCTGCTGATCTACGAAGGCACGCCCAAGGATGTGAACAGCTTCCGCCAGCACGTCAAGACCATTCCGCCCATCGCGGGCGCGGTCATCAAGCTCAACGGACAGGGCGAAGTGGTCACCAAGGCCCAGACCCGGCTGAAGGAGCTGGGCTACTACACCTCGACTCCCTCCGGCGTATGCGACGCGCTGACGGTGTCCGCTATTGAGGAATTTGAACGCAAGAACAGTCTGGTGGTGGATGGCGCGCTTTCCGCTACCGACCAGAATCTTCTCTACAGCACTTGGGCGCTGGACGCCTCCGTGGCCGTGACTCCCACGCCCACTCCTGTGCCCGAAATGCCCAAGGACGTGGTTCGCCCCGGCGACAAGAGCAACGATGTGAAGCTGGTGCAGACCCGTCTGACCGAGCTGGGCTACCTGACCAGCAAAGTCACCGGCACCTTTGACGACGACAGCGTAAAGGCCCTTAAGAAGTTCCAGAAGGCCAATGGGCTGGACGCGGACGGCGTATGCGGCATTCAGACCCGGGCGGTGCTGTTTGCGGCGCACCCGGTGTACGCGGTGCCCACCGCCACCCCTGTGATCGCCGCCAACGAGACCCCCGAACCTACCTATGCGCCCATCACCAAGGAAAACTGCGTCACCATCAAGGCAGGCAGTCAGGGCATGGATGTGAAGCGGCTGCAGATTCGTCTGCAGGAGCTGGGCTACTACACCTCCCGTCAGGACGGCATCTATCTGACGGACGATATCGCCGCAGTGCGGGCTTTCCAGAAGGCGAATGGCCTGACCACCGACGGCAAGGCGGGCTACAACACTCAGACCGTGCTTTACAGCAACGCGGCCAAGCGGGCTGACAACGCCAATTCCGACGTGATCGCCTCCTCCAAGGCGGCCACGCTGCGCTACGGCAGCCAGGGCGTGGAGGTGCAGACCCTGCAGAACAAGCTGATCTCGCTGGGCTATCTGAGCGGTTCCGCCGATGGCAAGTTCGGTTCCTCCACCCGCCGCGCGGTGAAGGCATTCCAGCAGGCCAACGGCCTAAGCCCGGACGGCATTGTGGGCGCGGCCACGCAGGCCAAGCTGGGCGACGGCACCACGGACAGCGGAGCCGTTTCCAACACGGTTCCCTACGTCACCCTGTACAAGGGCGCTACCGGCGAAGCGGTCAAGGCCATGCAGAACCGGCTGATCGCGCTGGGGTATCTGACCGGCAAGGCGGACGGCAAGTTCGGCAACCAGACCAGCCTTGCGTTGATCGCCTTCCAGCGGGCCAACGGCCTGAAGGCGGACGGCATCATGGGTTCCGCCACCACGAAGAAGCTGAACCAGACCAGCGGCACCGTCAACAACGGCGGCACGACCACCATCGTCACCCCCACCACCGCGCCCAACGTGACCACCATCAGCGCGGCCAGCGTCCGCTATGCCAACTGGTACACCGAGATTCGCGCCAAGGCCCGGAAGTATCCCAACGTGACGGTCTACGATTTCTCCACCGGCCTTTCCTGGCAGCTGACCATCTTTTCCAACGGTGCTCACGCGGACGCGATCCCGATCACCGCCGAGGACACGGCGAAGATGAACAAGGCGTTCGGCAAGACCACGTGGAACCCGAAGCCCGTCTGGGTCATGTTCAGCGACGGTTCTGTCTACATGGCCTCCACCCACAACACGCCCCACGGCACCTACAACAACAAAAATATCAACAATTTCGCGGGCCATCTCTGCGTCCACTTCCCCCGCACGAAGGCGGAGGTCGAGGCCATCGGCCCCTATGCCACCTCCCACCAGAAGGCCATCGACCAGGGCTGGGAAGTCACCCAGAAGCGCGCCGGCAAATAGCAGGGCTAAAGCCCTGCACCCATCACTGCGCGGCGAAGCCGCGCAGGGGCGTAGGGGGACATGGGGCTTGGCCGGTCTGGCAGGGCTAAAGCCCTGCACCCATCACTGCGCGCCTTGCGCGCAGGGGCGTAGGGGGACATGGGGCTTGGCCGGTGTTTTACCGCCGTGGCACGACAGGTGCCACGGCTCGCCGGTTTTATGAAGCCCTTTGTGAGGTGGCTGACACAGGCCGCCGTCGGGCGACAGGCCCTCCGGCTGGCTTGGAAAAATGGCACGGAACGGCGAACCGATTTTGCGTTTTCATACGGATAAGAGCAACGTCTGTCTTGGCTTCAAGGCAGGCGTTGCTTTTTGTCATGGTTGAAGCATTCGTCTATATTCCTGCGTATTCATGGTGCGCGGCGATCATAGTGGTTTCCGCTTTTCCGGATCGTCACGCGGTCATTCTGGTTAGGAAACATATTCCTTTATTCCAGTCCTGCACGGTCGTAATATGTGGCCGGTGGGCGCTGCTCTTTATACAAGCTGTGAAACCA
>OHHU01000701.1_pt1 | contig 18635 bp, 19 predicted proteins | sample 1568151 | NCBI WGS metagenome assembly OHHU01 (sample SAMEA3879572, study PRJEB24766) | human gut metagenome | biome: human-associated habitat; feature: feces | place: USA | collected 1985/1987 | reverse complement strand
ACTCTGTTCTTTGTCCAGTACTGGATCAAAAAGGCGACCCCTGCCGTCAGCACCACCAGCGCCAGCTCCACGGACAGGGGCGGCAGCGGATTGGGATCGGCCTTCACCTCGGCCTCGATCTCCTCCAGCGTCAGGGGGGCGTTATCCCGCCGCTGGATGGTGCGCCCGGCGATCAGATCGTAGACCACGGGGCTGCCGCCGTCGGTGGGATAATAGGTCATGGTGCCCATGACCTCGCCCTTTTCAATGGGCGCGGAGAAATCGCGCGTATACTCGATCAGCACGGTCTGGCTCAGGTTGCGGGCCATGGCTTCCAGATCGCTCTTGGTGCCGATGATATTCACCGTGCGGGTAGAAGCCTGCGCGCGCACTTCCAGCGGCAGGCGGCCCAGGTCGGCGTCATCCAGCGAGAAGCCGGATGTCTCCACGGTGATGGGATTTTCGTTGTACAGTTCCAGCGGGGTCATGCTGACGAACTGGCTGAAGCCGTATTCCATCAGCTTTTTACTGTCCGACCAACGGCCGGATTTGCTGGTGTAGAACAGTACGGAGATCAGCTCCACCCCGTCCCGCTCCGCCGCGCCCACGTAGCAATAGCCTGCGGCGGCGGTGTAGCCTGTCTTGATACCGATGGCGTCAGGATAATAAGTCGAATTGACCCCCTCCGGGTCGTCCTTGGTGGCCTGATTGGGGTTGATCCAGTTCTCGTTTGTGCCGGTGATCGTCCGTTCCTTACGCACATTGCTGCTGGGCAGGGTATAGGAGAAGGTCTTGGCGATCTGGCGGAAGGTGTCGTTCTGCATGGCGGCCTGAGCGATCTTTGCCATATCCCGGGCCGTGGTGTAATGATTGGGGTCGTGCAGACCGCTGGCGTTGGCGAAGTGGGTGCCGGTGCAGCCGTACATGGCGGCGGCTTCGTTCATCAGGTTGGCGAATTCCGCTTCATTGCCGGAGATCAGCTCGGCGATCAGCTGCGCGCCGTCGTTGCCGGAACGGATCATGGTGGCGTAGAGCAGATCCAGAAAATTGATGGTCTCCCCCACTTGCAGACCGGTAGTGGAGCTGCCCTCCTCCACCTGCGCCGCACTTTCAGTCATGGTGACCTCCTGTGAAAGGTCGCCCATCATCACGCCCAGCAGGGTCGTCAGAATTTTGGTGGTCGAGGCGGGGTACATGGTCTGGTCGGCGTTCTTTTCAAAGATCACGTCGCCGGTGGTGGCCTCAATGAGGATGGCCGCCTTGGCGTAAAGCTGGTCGGCGCTCAGCTCCTCCGGCTTTTCAGGGTCGTAGGGGTCCGCGCTTTTAGACAGGGTAGGCGCTATGTAGGTGTAGCCGTTTCCATCCTCCGCCCGGGCCGCGGGAACAGGCAGCAGCAGTGCCAGACAGAACGCCGCAAACAAAGCGGCAAGCCGTTTTCTTCTTTCTTTCATCCGCCTTTCCCTCCTCTCCGTAAAGGGGATACCAGTGCGCCTCACATCGACCATGCAGTCCGAAGGCCGCAGCATCCGCCAGAGCCTATGACAACACTTTATTATACACGGAATAGGAAATTTGTACAAGCACCGGCCCATCCGGGGGCGGAAGCCGCCCGAAAAGCGAAATTGTACCATCGGTTTAGAATTTTCTGTCTTTTCTGTACCAATTTCATCTTTTCCCACGGTGTTTCCCGTGGTACATTAAAAACAGGCGCTGCCCAAGGCGGCGCAGGAAACGGAGGATTTCCTTATGAAGCTATCCCTTGCCCAAAATATCTGCCGTCTGCGGAAGCAAAACGGCCTGACACAGGAGCGGCTGGCGGAAGCGCTGGGCGTGACCTTCGCCGCCGTGTCCAAATGGGAGCGGGGCGTGGCCACGCCGGACTTAGGCCTGATGGCGGAGCTGGCCAGCCTGTTTTCCGTGTCGCTGGACGCGCTGGCGGGCTTCGAGCTGCAGCAAAGCTCCGCAGAGGCGCTGGCCCGGCGGCTCCTCCATTTGCAGCGGGAGAAACGCTTCGGGGAGGCCGTGTCCGAGGCGGAGGAGGCCCTGCGCCGCTATCCCAACGATTTCCGCGTCGTGTACCGCTGCGGCTCCCTGTACGAGCTGGCGGGGCTGGAGCAGAACCGGCCGGACTGGCTTCGCCGGGGCCGGGATCTGATGGAGCGCTCCCTTCCCCTGCTATCCCAGAATACCGACCCCGCCGTCAGCGATATTTTCATTCAGTACCATATCGCCCAGTGCTGCCTCAAGCTCGGTGAGGGGGATCAGGCGCTGGAGATTCTGAAAAAGACCAACATCTGCGGCGTTCACAACGCCCTGATCGCCCTGACTTTGAGCAGTGGCCGTCATCCCCTCCGGGAAGCGGAGTCCTATCTGACCGACGCGATGGGCGATCTGACCAGTCTGTCAGTACGGCTGATGACGGCCTATGTCTATTACTATCAACGAAAGGGCGATGACTCGTCCGCTCTGGACGCGCTGCAGTGGCTGTGCCACCTGCTGGATTCCCTAAAGACGGGCCCGGATGCCGTGAGCTATGTGGATAAAATTCTGGCCTGCTGTTGCGCCGAGTGCGCCCATCTTTCCCGGAAGCTGGGGCGGCCAGAGGAGGCAGAGGACTGGCTCCGGCGGGCCTGCCGGATAGGGACGGCCTTTGACGCGGCCCCCACCTACCGGATGGACAGCGTCAAATTTTGTGTGGGAACCGTCTCCGAGGCCACCGTCTACGACGATCTGGGCGAATCGGCGCTGGCCTCCGTGGAGCGGCAACTGACGGAGGGAGACCATGACGACGAGCTGCTGGCCCTATGGCGGCAGCTTTGCGCGGAAGAAGCGCAGAAGGAGGATCAGCCATGAAAAACCCTGCCTCTATGGCTCAGCCTGACCTGCGTCCCTACACCCGGACGTTTTTCCGGGGCAACCGACTAAATTTTGCTCTGGGCCTGACGGACGTTCTCCTGAGCGCCGCGGCCAATCTGCTGATCTCCTGGCTTCTGCAGCAGATTATGGACTTGATCGGCGGCAGCGGCGCGGGCTGGACGCTCCGTCAGCTGGCGGTCATCGCGGCGGGGCTGGTGGCCGGGGCGGCTGTCTCCTGTCTGTTTTCCTACTTTTTCAAGCCCCGCTTTCTGACTAGGGCCATGGCCCAGTACCGGGAAACTCTGTTTGGACGTCTGATGGAAAAGCCGCTGGCCGCTTTCACCGGGGAAAACTCTTCCCTGTACCTTTCGGCGTTGACCAACGACCTTTCTGTGATCGAAAAGGGCTGTCTGACGAATCTTTTCTCCCTGACGAATAGCCTGCTGCTTTTCGTGGGTGCCTTTGCCATGATGCTGTGGTACAGTCCCCTGCTGACGCTAGCCGCCGCTTTGCTGGCGCTGCTGCCGGTGACCGCCTCCCTTCTGATGGGCGGGAAGGCCGCCGGGGCCGAAAAGCTGCTGTCCGATCAGAACGAAGCCTGCACGGCTGCGCTGAAGGACGCGCTGGGCGGCTTCTCCGTCATCAAGTCCTTTCAGGCGGAAAAGCAGATGTGCCGACTGTTTGCAGACAGCGTACGCAGCCTGACCAGCGCCCGCTGCCGCAAGGAACGCATCGGCATTCTCATTCAGAGGATGGGCAGTCTGGCGGGCATAACGACCCAGTTGGGCGTGTTTCTGATAGGCGCGGCGCTGGCCCTGTCGGGGAAGGGGCTGACGGTCGGTACGGTACTGCTTTTCGTACAGCTGATGAACTACGTTATCAGCCCCATCAGCGTCATCCCTGTCTGTCTGGCGGAGCGGAAGGCGGCCCGGGCGCTGATCGCCAAGGCGGCCTCCGCGCTGGAAGCAGCCGGGGAGCCGGAAGGCTCCGTGCAGCTCGGTTCGCTGACACAGGGCATCGAACTTTCCCATCTGGGTTTTTCCTACGAAGATGACAAGCCGATTTTGCGAGACATTTCCTTTTCGTTTGAACCGGGCAAAAGCTACGCCTTTGTCGGCGCATCCGGCAGCGGCAAGTCCACCCTGCTGCACCTGCTGAGCGCCTCCCAGACCGGCTATTCTGGGCAGATTCTTTACGATGGGCAGGAGCTCCGAGACATCCGTCGTTCCTCTCTGTATGACCTGATCTCCGTCATTCAGCAAAACGTGTTCATCTTTAACGCCACCATCCGGGAAAACATCACACTGTTTGCGGATTTCCCGAAAGAAGCGGTAGAGCGGGCCATTCGCCTGTCCGGCCTTTCCGGGCTGATTGCCGAGCGGGGCGAAGATTCCCTGTGCGGCGAAAACGGCACCGGCCTGTCCGGCGGCGAAAAGCAGCGCATCTCCATCGCCCGCAGCCTTCTGAAAAACGCGCAGGTGCTGCTGGTGGACGAAGCCACCGCCGCTTTGGACGCGCAGACGGCTCATCAGGTCTCCCATGCCATTCTGGACTTAAGCGGCATGACCCGCATCGTCGTCACGCACACGCTGGAAGAAAGTGCGCTGCGCCGCTACGACGCGATTCTGGCCCTGCGGGACGGCCGCATTGCGGAGCAGGGATCTTTTGAAGAATTGATGGAACGCCGGGGGTATTTCTATTCGCTGTATACCGTTTCCCAGTAACACAACCGGGATTCAACCTTTCTCGCCCGCCGGGTCATTGCGCCCGGCGGGTTTTGCCTCTATACTGAAAGCCGTCCGAGGAACCCGGGCCCGGACTTCATCCTTTCTTTCGGAGGTTTTCCTCATGAGTACCCTTGATTTCGGCGGAAGGATCAAGACCCTTCGCCTTTCCAAAAGCATGACGCAGGAACAGCTGGCCCAGCGGCTTCGGGTCAGCCCGCAGGCCGTATCCAAATGGGAAAACGGCGTGACCCTGCCGGATATTCAGCTGCTGCCCGAGCTTTCCATTCTGCTGGGCACCTCCATCGACGCGCTGTTTTCCATGACGGACGACAAGCGGATGGAGCGCATCGACAACATGCTCTGGGATCAGCGTTTTCTGTCCCGGGAGGAATTCGAAGCCGAAGAGCGCTTCCTGAAGGACAAATGTCTGGAGCCGGACGCGCAGGCCCGCGCCACGCTGCTGCTGGCGGAGCTATACTGCAAGCGCGCCCGGGAATACCGGGAGCTGGCCTCGCCGCTGGCCCGCAAGGCCATCGGTCTGCTGCCCGAATATGACAAAGCCGCCCACACGGCGCTGTTCGAGGCGGAAGGCGGCGTCTTCCCGGACTGGAATGACGCCAATCATCACCGAACCATCGAGTTTTACAAGGATTTCATCGCCCGTCACCCGTCCCAGCGCAGGGCGTACTTCTGGCTGCTGGATCTGCTCATTGACGACGGCCGCTGCGAGGAAGCGCGGGCTTATCTGGCCAAGGCCGACCGGCTGGAAACAAGCTATCATTCCGATCTGTACAGGGGCATGATCCTCGAAAAAGAGGGCAAGCCGGAGGAAGCTGCCGCCTGCTGGGAGCGCATGACGCAAAAGGATCCGGACAACTGGCAGAGCTGGTTCGCCCGGGCCGACCGGATGGCCCGGCGCTGCGCCTATGCCGAGGCCGTCGCCCTGTATGAAAAGGCGCTGGAGCTTTCGCCCCGGCCCCGCTTCACCGACCCGGTCAACGCCATCGCCCAGCTGTATGAAATTCAGGGGCAATACGAAAAGGCGATCGAATTTTACCAGAAGGAGATCGAGATCGTCCGGGAGGATTGGAACGAGACTCAGGGCGAGGCCATCGACGAGCCCCTGCGGAACATCGCCCGGCTGAAAGAGAAAATGATAAAATAGCATCATTTTCTTTCCCCTCTGCGGCGGCTCCTTCTTTTGAACAAGGTGTAAACCCTGCAAAAAGTTTTCAAATGGCGGTTGACGGAAACCCACAGACGCGCTATAATAGATTCATAACTGCTGGCGGCTATTGTATGAAGTAGCCATACGCAGGATGAGCGAGGGGAGGGATAACAAGTGTCCGAGGTACGCATCCGCGAAAACGAATCCCTGGAAAGCGCTCTGAAGCGGTTCAAACGTCAATGTGCTCGCACAGGTGTTCTGGCAGAGGCTCGCAAGCGTGAGCATTATGAGAAGCCCAGCGTGAAACGCAAGAAGAAAGCAGAAGCTGCACGTAAGCGCAAGTACTGATTCCTACGCAACGGAACACACCGCCGTCCTTGGGACGGCGGTGTTTTTTGTTTTCCCTCCGGCGGGATGAAGCGCCCCTTTCTCCCCCTCTCCCAAATTTTTTCGCCGTTTCCAGCAGTTTTTCCGCTTTGCTCCGTCTAAACAGGTGAAAGGAGTTGGTACTGTGCCTTACGAATGCCCGTCGGACAGCCGGTCGGAGCTTGACCGGCTCATGGAACAGTACGGCAGCAGCCTTCTGAGGATGAGCGCCCTTTACCTGAAGGACGCATCCCTTGCGCAGGACGCTGTGCAGGAGACCTTCCTCAAGGCATACCGGCATTTAGGGGATTATCGCGGCGAAAGCTCGGAAAAGACGTGGCTGACGGCCATCTGTGTCAACACGTGCCGAGACATGCTGCGCAACCCGTGGTTTCGCCACAGAAGCCGGACTTCTCTTGATTCGCTGCCCGAAAAGCCCGCCGACTTCGCCTTCCCGGACGGCACCGTGCTGACGGAGGTCATGAGTCTGCCCGCCAAGTACCGCGAAGTCGTCCTGCTGCGGTATTACGAGGGGCTGAAGCTGAAGGAGATCGCAAGCGCGCTGCGGTTATCGGACGGCAAGGTTCGTTCCCGCTTAAACCGGGCGAACACGATCCTGCGGGACAGGCTGAAGGAGTGGTATTACAATGAAGAAGCTTGATTTTCAGGAGCTCGTCGACCAGAACCTTTCCGGGCTCGTCTGGGACGAAGGGAAGCGCCGCACGGTGCTTCAAGCCGTCCGTAAGGAGGAACGACCTGTGAAAAAATTGTCTACGACTTTTATCCTTATTGCCGCCATCGTCTGCCTCAGCGTCACCGCACTGGCGGCGGGGCTGGTGTTTTCCAGCCGGGTGGACGCGGCAAAGCTGGCCGAAAAAGCCGTGGCGGATACCTACGGCGTGACGGAACCCATGCTGAGCACCTTCTTCAGCCGCACCGTCACCGAAACGGCGGACGGCGGCGCGACGGTGGTCTATTCCAGCTTTGATTTCCTGCGGGACGTGCTGGGCGAATATACGGTCTCCGTGAAGGACGGCGCTGCCGCTGCCCTGTGGAGCCATGACGGCGAAAGCACCTCCGGCCTGTTTGACGCGGAAGCCTGGGGCAAGGAGCAGCTGGAGGAAATGCTGCGCACGGCGGCGGAGCGCCACGACCTCAGCGCGTTTTCCGAAAAGGCGAAGGCCATTGCCGCGAAGCACAAGGCCGCCTCCGGCGAGCTGCCCGAAGGCTCCGCGTGGGAAAAGACCGGCGAAGCGGAAGCCCTCGCGGCGGCCAAGGCTTCTTCCTACAGCGAAGAAGACCTGCTCGCATTGGCTCATGACGCAGTGGTCAGCGCCTACCAGCTCACCGATGATCAGGCGAAAATGCTGAAATTCGTCTTTGAGCTGGAGGACATGGCGGACTATACCGCCGACTACCTGTATTATCACCTGAAAGATGGCAAGCCGGTGCTGACCATCATGCTCAGCCTGCAGCAGCGCCCGGCCGACAATTCCAGCGCTTTCCCGCCCTTTACTCCGGGGGACGGGGTCTACTGGGTGGACGTGAACGTGGAGACCGGCGTGATCGAAGATCTGCTGTATGATTCGCAGCTGGGCGGCAACGGCTGACGGAAACGAAAAGCGCCTCCCGCAGGAAGAACCTGCGGGAGGCGTATTTGTATTTTCATTTTTCTCCGTTCAGATCTTCCTCGCGGTAGAACACTTCTGTCAATTCCAGCCCGCAGGCCGGGGCGGTCATGCCCAGCTTCAGCCGGTCGCCGGTGCGGAGGGCCTGTTCGAAGCTGTCCTCCGGCAGACGGCCCATGCCGATACCGATCATGGTCCCCGCGATGATACGTACCATGTTGTATAGGAACGCATTGCCCCGGATGATCAGCGTCAGATCGTCGCCCTGCCGGGTCAGTTCCACCTGTTCAATGGTGCGGATGGTGGTCCTGGCCCGCTGCCTGAAAGGCGGAAAAATCATGAGTGCCCAGCAGCGTCTGCAGACTGCGCTCCATGGGTTCCATTTGCAGCGGCACCGGCACGTGGGCGCAGAGATGGCGGTACAGGGCGCTGGCGTGGGGCGCGTTGTGGATACGGTAAGTGTACCGCTTGCCCGCCGCGTCGAACCGGGCGTGGAACGCCGCCGGGACGTGCCGTCCGTCCAGCACGCGGATATCAGCAGGCAGGCAGGTGTTCAGGGCAAAGGGAAACTTGTCCGGCGGAATGCGGCTGGCAGTATCGAAATGCACCCGCTGCCCCAGCGCGTGAACGCCCGCGTCCGTCCGGCTGGAGCCGGAGATTCGCCTGGTGGGGGATCAGCAGGTCAATATCCGCTGTCGTCATGCCTGCCTTGTCCAGCACCTGCTGCACCGCCAATGCGTTCTGCTGGCGCTGCCAGCCCGCGTAGGCCGTGCCGTCATAGCTAACAGTCACAAGCACCCGGCGCTTGCCCTCCGGACAGCAGCCCTTGATGAGGGGCGGCAGCTGGGTCATAGCAGATTCCACCTTCTGCACAGAATGGTCACAAGCAGCGCCGCCACCGTCACCAGCGAGGCCTGCCAGTCGATCTTCTGGAAGTGCAGCACCCGCAGCCGGGTTCGGCCCTCGCCGCCGTGATAGCAGCGCGCCTCCATGGCCATGGCCAGCTCGCCCGCCCGGCGGAAAGCGCTGACGAACAGCGGCACCAGCAGGGGCACCATGGCCTTGGCCCGCTTGATGAGATTGCCGCTTTCAAAATCCGCGCCGCGGGCCATCTGCGCCTTCATGATCTTGTCGGCTTCCTCGATCAGGGTCGGGATGAAGCGCAGGGCGATGGTCATCATCATGGCCAGCTCGTGAGCAGGAAAATGCAGCTTGCTCAAGGGCTTGAGCAGCGTCTCCATACCGTCGCACAGGGAAATGGGCGACGTGGTCAGCGTCAGTACCGAGGTACCCGCCACCAGAAAGATCAGCCGCATACAGAAGTGCACGGCGGTGATCAGCCCTTCCCGGGTGATGCGCACCACGCCCCAGCTGACCAGCACCGTCTCGCCGCTGGAAAAAAACAGGTTCAGCACAAACGTCAATATCAGCAGAAAACGCAGGGGCTTCACGGTTTTCAACAGCTGCGCCGCTTTCAGGCCCGACATTTTGGCGCACAGGATGAGAAACGCCAGCGGAATGACGTACCACACCGGGTTGGACACGCAGAAGATCATGGCGATATAAACGATGGTCAGCAATATCTTCGTGCGGGGATCCAGCCGGTGGATCAGCGATTTCCCCGGCAAATACTGCCCCAGCGTAATGTCCTTCAGCATGCTTTCTCCTCCTTCCGGGGAAGCTTCAGCAGCGCCTCGGCCACCTCCGCCGGGGTGTACAGATCGGCGGGCAGGGGGTAGCCCTCCGCGATCAGCTGCTGGGTCAGCTCCGCCGCCTGAGGAATGCCCAAACCGATGGAATGCAGCAGCTCCCGGTGCTGGAACACTTCCCGGGGCGTGCCAGTCAGCACCATCTTGCCCCGGCTCATGACCACCAGCCGGGTCGCCAGCGAGGAAATATCGTCCATATTGTGGCTGACCATGACCACCGTCAGTCCGCCCGCGGCGTGCAGCTCCCGGATCATGCCCAGAATGCTGCGCCGTCCGGCAGGGTCCAGTCCGGCGGTCGGTTCGTCCAGAATCAGCGTTTTAGGCCGCATGGCCAGCACGCCCGCAATCGCCACCCGGCGCATCTGGCCGCCGCTGAGTTCAAAGGGCGAGCGCTCCGCGATTTCCTCATAAACGAGCCCCACTTCCTGCAGGGCATAGCGGACGCGTTCGTCCACCTCCTGCTCAGAAAGGCCCAGATTCTTCGGGCCAAAGGCTACGTCCTTGGCGACGGTCTCCTCAAACAGCTGGTACTCCGGGTACTGGAACACCAGTCCCACCCGGCGGCGCACTTCCAGCAGGCTCACGTCTTTTTCAGTAATGTCCAGCCCGTCCACCACCACCTTGCCGGAAGTGGGCTTGAGCAGACCGTTCAAATGCTGCACCAGCGTGGTCTTGCCGGAGCCGGTGTGGCCCAGCAGGCCGATCAGCTCGCCGTCCTCAATGGTCAGGCTCACGTCCTCCAGCGCCGTGGCGGCAAAGGGACTGTCCGTCATATAGGTATGGGTCAGATGCTCTACTTGGATGGGCATAGTACGTTTTTCAGCTCCTTTACCATATCGCTGACGGTGAGAATGCCTTCCGGCAGGGGCAGTCCCCGCTCCCGCAGCGTCTGCGCCAGCTCGGCCATGGGCGGCACATCCAGCCCCAGCGCCTTGATCTCCTCCACCCGGGAGAACACCTGCCGGGGCGTGCCTTCCATCGCCACGGAACCGTCGTTCATGACTACCAGCCGGTCGGCAACGGCGGCTTCTTCCATAAAATGGGTGATCCAGACCACGGTCATGCCTTTTTCCCGGTTCAGCTTGCGTACGGTCGCCAGCACCTCCGCCCGGCCGGAAGGGTCCAACATGGCGGTGGCTTCGTCCATGATGATGAGTTCAGGCTCCATGGCCAGCGCGCCCGCGATGGCCACGCGCTGCTTCTGGCCGCCGGAAAGCATGTGGGGCGCGGTCTCGGCGAACTCGCTCATGCGCACGGCGCTGAGGGCCGCCTCCACCCGGCGAACCATCTCGTCCTGCGGCACGCCCAGATTTTCCAGCGCAAAGGCGACATCTTCCTCCACCACGGTGGCAACGATCTGGTTATCCGGGTTCTGGAATACCATGCCCGCATGGCGGCGGATATTCCAGACCTTTTCTTCCGTCAGGGTGTCCATGCCGCACACCAGCACCCGGCCTTCCGTGGGCAGGAACAGGGCGTTCATCAGCTTGGCCAGCGTGCTTTTTCCGGAGCCGTTATGCCCCAGCACCGCCACAAAGCTGCCCCGTTCCACCTCCAGCGTTACGTGGCTGACGGCGGGCCGTGCGTCGGGTTCGTATTGATAGCTCACGTCCTCCAGCCGAAGGGGAAGGACGTTCGGTTTCTGCTCCATAGGGCTTTTCTCCTTATTCAGGGAATCAGTTAGGATGCGCAAAAAGCGCGTCTCATTATAGCGCAGGAGCGGGGGAAGGTCAAACATATCTCCGCAGCTAAAAAAACTTTCCGTCAAATTCCGGGCTTTTCTTTTGCCGAAAAAGGGAGTATACTAGTCTTGATTACCTTGAGAGGGGGTTCTTTCATGACGGAAAACGGAACCACCAAATTTACGCCCGTTATGGAAGGCGCACGGGATGCGGGAGCGATCCTGAACCATGTGTACCGAGCGCTGCAGGCCAAGGGCTACGATCCCGTCACCCAGATCGTCGGCTATCTGATCTCCGGCGATCCTACCTATATCACTAGCTATGGGCAGGCCCGCAGCATGATCTGCCGTCTGGAACGGGATGAGATCATGGAGGAGCTGGTTCGGGTGTACCTGAAAGGACTGGACGGCTGATGGGACGCGTGATCGCTTTGGATGTGGGCGACGTGCGCATCGGCGTGGCCGTGACCGATCCCACGGGAACCATCGCCCAGCCGCTGGAGGTATACAAGCGGGTCGGCTACGGGCCGGACTGCCGGTATGTGCAGGAATTGTGCCGCCGGTTCAATACCGCCGTGGTACTGCTGGGGCTGCCGCTGAACATGGACGGCACCCGGGGCGGGCAGGCGGAAAAGGCGCAGGCTTTCGGCAAAGTGTTGTCGGACGCCGGGCTGGACGTGCGCTATCAGGACGAACGAATGACCACCGTCACCGCCGAGCGGGTGCTGATCTCCGGCAGCGTCCGCCGGGAAGACCGGAAGCAGTACGTGGACAAGCTGGCCGCAGCGGTGATCCTGGAACAATGGCTGGCCTCGCAGAGCGGGGCGGCGGAAAGAGGAATGACTTATGGCGAATGAAGAAAACAACAATCTGGTGCAGCTGCAGGATGAAAACGGCAACGACCTGAACTTTGAACACCTGATGACGCTGGAGCATGAAGGCAGCTACTATGTGCTGCTGGAGGCCACCGAGGATATGGACGACTGCAAGGAAGGCGAAGCCATCATCCTGAAGATCATCCGGGACGAAGACAGCGATGAGGACGTTTACGCCACCATCGAGGACGAGGACGAATTCAACGCCGTGTTCGAAAAGTGCATGGCCGCCATGGAAGAAGAAGACGCCATGGCCGACGCACTGGAGCTGGAACCCGACGAAGACGAGGGCGACGAGGAGTAAGCCATGCCGAGACTGCTGGGCGAACGCATTCAGCTGCGGGAATATCAGGCGGACGATCTGGAAGCCATCCGCCAATGGGTCAACGACGAGTCCACCACCTGCTTCCTTTCCACGGCCTACTGGCCGCCCCAGACCATGGTGGATACGGAAGAATTTCTGCAGCGGATGCTTCAGAGCAGCCACAACGCCTTTAATTTCGTCATTGCAGACCGGGAAAGCGGACGCTATCTGGGTCAGCTGGACATGTTCACCGTGGACTGGCGGCTGCGCTGCGGCAAGCTGGGCATGGTGATCGCCGGGGCGGAAAACCGGGGCCGGGGCCTTGGCACGGAAGCGCTGCTGCTTCTGGAAAAGCACGTTTTCCTGACGCTGGGACTGGAGCGGCTGGAGCTGGAGGTCCGCATGGACAACGCCGCCGCCCGCCGCTGCTATGAGCGGGCCGGTTTTCAGCTGGAAGGCGTGAAGCGCCACGCGTTTTTCGCAAACGGAACCTTCTGCGATGTGGGGATCATGAGCATCCTCCGGGAGGAGTACGGCCGGTAACGCGGTTCAGTTCAAATGCATATTCTACACCATCCCTTGTTTTTCGGCTTTCGCCGTTTCGAGGGATGGCGTTTTTTCGGCCTGAAAGCCGCCTACGGGAGGCAGTATTGACTTTCAGGCCAAAAATCGGATAAAATAAAGCTTCGGAGGCGGCTAGCTCTCCGTGATATTGGAGGAAACGATTCCATGGGAAAAATTGTGGTCAAATTCGGCGGCAGTTCCCTGGCGGACGCAGCTCAGTTCCGAAAAGTGCGTGATATTATCCGAATGGATCCGCGCCGCTGCTACGTGGTGCCCAGCGCGCCCGGGCGGCGTTTTCCGGAGGATGAAAAAATCACCGACCTGCTCTACCAGACCTACCGCGCCCAGCGAAACGGCGAAAACATCGAGCCGATTTTTCGCCGGATACGGGAGCGCTATCTGTCCATCGCGGAAGAACTGGGGCTTTCCTTCCCCATCGCCCGGGAGCTGGACGAGGTGGAACGGCTCATCCGGGAAGGGGCCAGCGAGGATTTCTGCGCCAGCCGGGGCGAGTATCTCAACGGCCTGCTGCTGGCGGACTATCTGGGCTTTGCCTTTCTGGATCCTAAAGATCTGGTGTTTTTCAACGACGACGGCACCTTTGACAGCGAACGCACCAACGATGTGATGGCCGAGAAGCTGAAAGCCGTTTCTCAGGCCGTGATCCCCGGTTTTTACGGCAGCATCCGGAACGGCGAGATCCACACCTTTTCCCGGGGCGGCAGCGACATTTCCGGCTCCATCGTGGCCCGGGCCGCCTATGCGGAGCTGTATGAAAACTGGACGGACGTGAACGGCTTTCTGATGGCCGACCCCCACATCGTGCCCAACGCCCGGCCCATCCGCCACATTACCTACCGGGAACTGCGGGAGCTGAGCTATATGGGCGCGACCGTGCTCCACGAGGACAGCGTATTTCCCGTCCACCGGGCGGGCATCCCCACCAACATCCGCAACACCAACGCCCCGGAGGAGATCGGCACCATGATCACCCACGGCGCGGTGGAGGAACCTAACCCCTATGTCATCACCGGCATCGCGGGGCGGCTTGGCTTCAGCGTCATTTCTGTGGAAAAGGCCATGATGAACGGCGAGGTAGGCTTTGGTCGCAAGGTGCTGCAGGCGGTGGAGGAGTTCGGCCTGTCCTTTGAGCATATGCCCACAGGCATCGACACCATGTGCGTGGTGCTTTCCACTGCCGAACTGGAGCCGGTGAAGGAACAGCTGACCCGGCGCATCTGGGAAACCACCAACCCCGACACCCTGACCATTCACGATAATATGGGCATCATCGCCACCGTAGGCCGGGGCATGGTCCACAACCCCGGCACCGCCGCCCGGCTGTTCACCGCGTTGAGCCGCTATCACATCAACGTCCGCATGATCGATCAGGGCAGCAGCGAATTGAGCATTCTGGTGGGCGTGGACAGCGGAGAATTTCAGCAGGCCATTCTGGCCATTTACGACGAATTTGTTTCGGAATGATCGTCTTTTTCCACAAAGGAGCGATGAAGGTGCATTCATGTTTCCGGCACGATCATTGGCAAAGCAAGGCACACCGCGCATGGTTTTTCCTGTGCGCGGTGTGTTTGGCGTTTTACGGGGCCTATGTGCTTTATTTCAGCCAGAGCGCGTTCCTGACCGGGGGCGTACAGACCGCCGCGGCGGTTCTCTGGTTCCTGCTTTTCAGCGCGGGGCTGTTTCTTCTGTTCCTGTGGGCCTGTCCCCGGCTGCGGCCCGCGGCGGTTCAGCAAAAGGACTCCTTTGACCTGCCGGTGTTCCTTGGCAGCGCCGCTCTTGCTCTTTTCGTGCTGGGGTTCGCCTTTCTCGGCTGCTATCCCGGCGGGGTCAGCTACGACGCGGCCAACCAGTGGGAGCAGGCCCAGAGCGGCCAGTTCAACAACTGGCACCCGGTGTTCCATACGCTGCTGATCTGGCTGGTCACGCGGGTGTACAACCATTACAGCTTCGCGGTGCTGGTGCAGATCGTGTGCTTCTCGCTGGCGCTGGGCTACGCCGCCGCATCTGTGCGCCGCACCGGCGCGCCCCGCTGGCTGTGCCTTTTGTGCGCCTATCTGACGGCGCTGATGGAACCCGTCCGAAACACGATGATGTACGTCGGCAAGGACAACGCCATGACCATCGGCTGTCTGCTGCTTTTCGGGCAGACGGTTCAGCTGATCCGCACCCGGGGCGCGTGGCTTTCCAAAACCTGCCACGCCCTCTGCTTCGGGCTGGCGTTGGCCTTTACCACGCTGGTGCGACAGAACGGCTTCCTGCTGACCCTCCCGTTGGGGCTGCTGGCCGCCGGGTGCTATTTCCGCAGACAGAAAAAAGGTGTGCTGACTGGCGCGCTGTGCTGCCTCGGCTGTCTTGCGCTGATCCAGGGCGGGCTGTACAGCCGGCTGGACATCGTCTATCCCGACAACACGCTGGAAGAGGCCGTGGGCCTGCCCATGACCCTGCTGTGCAACGCCCGCCAGCGGGAGCCGGAGCTTCTGGATGGCGAGACCCGGGCGTTTCTGGACACGCTGGCCGACGAGGACGGCTGGCAGAACACCTACCGCCGGTCGGACTATAATTCCATCAAGTTCACATTCTTCCGGGAAAAGATTCAGTCTCAGACGATGACGAGCCTGCTTTCCATGGCCGCCCGGACGGCGGCGGCGGATCCCCGGCTGGCCTTCGAGACCTTCAACGAGGTCACCGGGCTGGTATGGGATGTATCGGGGCAGGATCGCAGCTACCAGCGGGTGACCAACTCCGGCGATCTGGACGTCGCTCAAAAAGCGCCCCGCCAATTTCACGCCGTCGGTCAGGCCGTGACGGATTTTCTGTCCGCGCCGCTGGAATTTCTTCCCCTGCGCTGGCTGAGCCGGAACACCGGCGCGCAGCTGCTGCTCCTGCTGCTCGCGACCCTGTGGGCGCTGTACCACGGCGGCACGGAAAGGCTTTTGCCGGTCTTTCCCCTCCTGTGCTACTGTCTGGCCACCATGCTGCTGCTCTGCGGGCAGGACGCGCGGTTCTTCTCCTTTGTAGCGGCTCTGACGCCCCTGTGCCTGTGCGCCCAGCGGTTCCTGCCATTTCCCGAAAAAACCGGCTTTTCTGCCAAAACTCCCGAAAAGAATCATGAAAAAGGCGTAACAAAGTTTTCTTAATTGCTTGCGTTGTTCTTTACATTTATGTTACAATTATGGCTATCCTTGGGTATTTCCGCCGGAAGGAGGCAAACTGGCTATGGACAGGCCCCACGAAATGGTTCTTCGGCTGTCGGCGCGGCAGGAGGACTGGCTGATCGCCCGCATGGCCCTGAGCGGTCTGGGAATGCTGGCGGGGCTGGACGCTGATCTGATCGGCGACCTGCAGACTGCCGTCAACGAATGCTGCGACTGCCTCCTTCATCAGACCACCACCCCCGAAACGCTGGTACTCAGCGCCCGGGCGGAAAAAGGACGGCTGCAATTCCGCTTTTCCGCCGAAGGGGAAGCAGGACAGGGCCCGGCGGATGCGCTGGACGCGGAGATCGCCCGCTGCGTGCTGGAAACGCTGCTGCCGGAAGTCCGTCTGGAGACCGACGAGCACGGCGTGTACGGCATTTGCGGTTCTCTGGCAGAGTAGGCGGTGGCTCCGATGAAAAACGAGCAACTGTCACAGGGACTGCACGAATATGCCCAGACCCGGGATCGGGAGCTGCGTGACCGTCTGTTCGAGGGGCTGCTCCCGCTGTCGAAAGCCATTGCCGCCAAGTTCACCGGTCGGGGCATGCCCCGGGAGGATCTGGAGCAGGTGGCGGCCATGGGACTTCTGAAGGCGCTGCTCAAGGCGCTGGAACGATTTGATCCGGCGCGGGGCTTTCGCTTCGTCACCTATGCGGTGCCCACCATCACCGGCGATCTGCGCAATTATCTGCGGGATAAGGGCAGCATGGTGCGTGCTCCCCGGGACGCACGGCAGCGGCTGTACCAGATGGCCCGGCTGCAGGAGCGCTTCGAGCAGGAGCACCTGCGCACCCCCAGCGCCATGGAGCTGGCCCGGGAGATGGACATCACCCCGGAGGAAATGATCGCCCTCATCAACCTGAAACGGCAGACGGAAGTGGTATCGCTGGACGCGCCGGTGGACGAGACCGGCGAGACCGGGCTGGCCGATCTTTTGGGCGAGGATGACCCGGAGCTGGAGCGTCAGGAACGCAGCCAGTGGATGGAATGGATCCTGAGCCGCGTGACCCCGCAGGAAAAACAACTCTTGCTCCTGCGCTATGAGGAGCGGCTGGGCCAGCGGGAGACGGCCAAACGGATGGGCGTTTCCCAGATGCAGGTTTCCCGCATGGAACGCCGGGTGCTGGAACGTCTGCGCACCATGGAGGGCGCCCGCTGACCGGCGGCGCGCCCCACTGAAATACGATCGAATTCACAGAAGGAGGGAGAACGGCGATGCAGCAGGATCCAAATTTTTACGGTCAGGGCGGAGCGCCCGCCGGCTTTTCGCCCAACGCCGTTCCGCCCCAGAATGGTCAGCCCGCAGACGGAACCTTCGCGCCCCCCTATGGCACGGTTCAGCCCGGCGCCTTCGTGCCGCAGGGTCAGCCCTTTGATTATACGCAGCAGATGCCGCCGGTCATGCCGGTGTATGGGGATTTTTCCCAGCAGCCCCAGCAAATGCCGCCCTTTCAGCACCCGGGAGCCTTTGTGCCCCAAGGCGGCGTATACGGTCAGCCGGTGCAGGACTTCGGCCAGCAGCCCGTCATGCAGCAGCCGGCTCTTTCCCAGCCCATGCAGGGCGGAGCCTTTGTGCCGCCCAATATGCCCCCGCAGATGCCTCCCATTCAGCCCAACCCCTACAATCAGCCGGGGAAGAAGCTCAAGAAGCCGAAAAAGCCCCGGAAACCGGGCGGCGGAAAACGGGTGTTGGCGCTTCTACTGGGCGCGGCCATCATCGGCGGCGGCGTTTATGCCTACAGCCGCTTCGGCTCCGGGCAGCGGACCGCCACCGCTACGGTAAAGGCCAGTTCCATCGGCACCACCTATACCGGTGACGCGCTGATCGTCCGAAACGAGACGGCCTTTGACGACGAGGGCGTTCAGTCCATCGAATACGTAGCCCAGGAGGGCAGCGTGGTCTACAGCGGCGATATTCTTTGCTACGTGTATTCCACCGGCTACAGCACCGCCGAAATGACCGCCCTGCAGAACGACCGGGACGCCATCAATGACTATCAGCAGAGCCTTCTGGCCAGCGAAACGGACTTTGACCAGCGCATGGAGCGGCTGGAAAACGTCCGGCTGTTCAACCGGTACGACGCGGAAAACATCACGGAAGACCTGTTCCGGTACGCCGTAAAGACGGTCTTCTCCGAGCCGCAGCTGGATACCGCTTCCCCCTCCGTCCAACTTCCCGGCGCTTACGTTTTCGCCGTGGAGGCGCTGCCCGGCCAGTTTGACCAGCGGGCGGATTCCGCCGCCCAGTGCATCCAGATCATCTCCCAGGGTGAGCGCCCCCTCATCCGCACCGCCAAGGTCTACGCTCTGTACGGCGCGCTGACGGAGGAGGACATCCGGGAATTCAAAAAATACGTCATTAACCCGGTGGAGTGCCGGGAAGCGTCCCTGGACGTGCCGGAGACCCTCGCCATCCGCTACGACATCCCCACGGAGGTGGCGACCCTGACCGGCTTCACGAAACTGAGCCGTGACGAGCTGGCGGACTTTATCGCGAACTACGGCCTTGCCATGGATTTGGACGACATCGTCTTCTGCCAGTCCTATTTTGTAGAAGAAG
>OHHU01000698.1_pt1 | contig 18669 bp, 18 predicted proteins | sample 1568151 | NCBI WGS metagenome assembly OHHU01 (sample SAMEA3879572, study PRJEB24766) | human gut metagenome | biome: human-associated habitat; feature: feces | place: USA | collected 1985/1987 | reverse complement strand
AAATATGATAGAAAAATATGGATAAAAACCGTTACTTCCAAATACGTACTGGAAAGTGTTAAAACAATAAAGTCGCTGATATACAGCGACTTTATTCTAAATGATTATAGTTGGTTACGGCTGTTTACAAGCCATCACTTGCCGATGCAGAAGTGTTGAAATATATTTTGTAGCACCATATCATTCGTCACCTCCCCCGCAATGTCGCTCAAATGGAAGATGCACTCCCTGATGTCCTGGGCCACGAAGTCCCCGGAAAGATTGTTTGCCAATCCCTGTTGTACGCGTTCGATGGCTTCTAAAGCATGCGTAAGGGCTTCGTAATGGCGGGCATTGGTCACTATCACGTCGTTCTGGGTTATCGTAGGCAGATTGGCGGCGGCTATAAGTTTCTTTTGAAGCACATCCGTATTTTGCCTTTTCTTGGCGGAAATAAAAATACATTCGGCGTCAGGAATGATGGAAGAGGCCGCAGACAGCACCTCATCAGAATGAGCCGTGCCCAACAAATCCGCTTTGTTGAATACCAATATCAAATGCTTTCTTTCCAGGCGCGGAAGTATCTGCCCGGATAGCTGATTTATTTGCGACGTTGCGTCCGTTGCATCAATCATCCAAAGCACAATCTCCGCTTGTTCCAGTTTTTGGAACGTGCGCTCTATGCCCAGACTCTCAATCGTATCATTGGTCTCGCGGATACCTGCCGTGTCAATGAAACGGAAAGTAATACCGCCGATATTGGTCGTATCTTCAATCACATCGCGTGTAGTGCCGTGAATGTCGCTCACGATAGCCTTGTCCTCGTTCAACAATACATTGAGGAGCGTTGATTTCCCGGCATTCGTTTCGCCGATGATGGCTACCGGTACGCCGTTTTTGATCGCATTTCCTACGCTGAACGAATGTACCAGTCGGGAAATGACCCCCTCGATATGATCCGCCAATCGGCAAAGCTCCGTTCTGTCCGCAAACTCCAACTCTTCATGGTCGCTGAAATCCAGTTCCAGCTCAATCAGTGAAGTGAAGTGTAGCAACTGGTTGCGTAGCTCCGTAAGCTCCTTGCTGAATCCGCCACGCATCTGGCTCATGGCAAGGCGGTGGGTGGCGGCAGACGAAGAAGCAATCAAGTCCGCCACGGCTTCGGCCTGGCTCAAATCCATCTTGCCATTGAGAAAGGCGCGTTGCGTGTATTCCCCCGGTCCCGCTAGGCGGCAACCGTGCTTGATGAGCAATTGCAAAACCTGTTGCAAGATATAGCTCGAACCGTGGCAGGTGATCTCCGTACTATCTTCGCCCGTGTAAGAGTGCGGGGCGCGAAACAGGCTGACAAGAACCTCGTCGATGATTTCCTCGCCATCGTGTATCTTCCCGAAAGTCAGTGTATAAGGTTTGCAATCCGCCAGCGTTTTACCGGATTTTGCCGGGGTGAAAATGCGGCTGGTGATACGAATGGCGTCCGCTCCTGAGACGCGAATGCTTCCGATTGCTCCTCCTTGGGCCGTGGCAATGGCACAGATGGTATCCTGATTCATCATAAAAATTGTTATTTGCGTTGCAAAGATAGCCTTTTGGGGTAAAAAAAAGAACGCGATTGTATATTACTTACTCTTTTTTATTACATTTGCTCAATTTTCGTAGCCTTTACATGATACACTTTGTTATTATGGCGCAAGACAAAATAAAAATGCATGATTCCGCTTCTCATACTACCGAGAAAGACGAGAACACGGAACTACTGAAAGAGAAATTATTGAAGGTCAACTCCGTTCTGGCTGCCCATCAAATTGCTCTCTGGGAGATAAATATCAATACCTTTGAGTGCACTTTCACTCAGGAATATTTCGAAAGTTTAGGCTTGGATAAAGTCGGCATCCGTTATCAGAATTTGGAAGAGTTCTGTAGCTTTGTGCATCCCGATGATAAGCATTTGGTGTCGTTGGATGGCTTTCAAAAGAAATTGGATGGCTTTGATGAGTCCAATGTCTTACGGGTGCGTTGCGTAGGCGCGCATGGTGAAATAGTCTGGTTGGAGGACCACCTCTTATCTGTAGAGAAAGATAAAAGTGGAAATCTGGAAAGGCTCTTATGCTATACCGTGAACGTCACCGGGCAGTGCGAGCGCGAAGCACACATATCGCGCGTAGAAGAGCGAAACCGGAAGATAATACAGGCATTGCCTGAATTTATATTTATTTTGGATCAGGATTTCTTCATCACCGACGTGTTAATGTCTTCTGACACCATTTTGCTCCATCCCGTTGAACAGCTACGGGGAGCGGACGGGCGCACTATCTATTCTCCCGAAGTCAGCGACCTGTTTCTACGGAACATACGTCAATGCCTCGAAGACGGGGAGTTGAAGGAGATAGAGTATCCTCTGGATGTGGATGATTGCGAAAGACATTATTTCCAGGCACGCATCGCTCCGTTCGAAGATAATAAAGTGATGGCATTGATACACGATATCGGTGACAGGGTGCAACGCTCCAATGAACTCATCGAGGCGAAGCAACGGGCAGAAGAGGCTGACCGCATGAAATCGGTGTTTCTGGCCAATATGAGCCACGAGATCCGCACTCCTTTGAATGCTATCGTGGGATTCTCTGAAATCATAGCTTTGACGGAAGATGAAGTGGAGAAAGCCGAATACCTGAACATCATTCAAAAGAATAGCAACCTGTTGTTGCAACTCATAAATGACATTTTGGACCTTTCCCGCATTGAGTCGGGAAAATCGGAAATGAACTTCCAGTTGGTCGAAATGACCGGACTGATTGACGAAGTGGAGAAAGTGCATCGCCTGAAAATGAAAACGGGCATCCGACTGAATGTGATACGTCCCGATGAAGAAATCTGGATTATGGTGGACCGGAATAGGATTACGCAAGTGCTGTTCAACTTCCTCTCCAATGCCATTAAGAATACCCATGAAGGGGCCATCACCCTGGGGTTGGAAGCCTGCGGAGAATGGTTGAAGGTTTATGTAACGGATACCGGTTGCGGCATTGCAAAGGAGAAATTGCCCTTGATTTTCAACCGTTTCGAAAAGCTGAACGATTTTGTTCAGGGCACAGGTCTGGGGCTTCCCATCTGCCAGAGCATCGTGGAGAGATTGGGAGGAAAGATTTCCGTAGAGTCCGAAGTAGGAGTGGGGAGCACTTTCGTGATGACCCTTCCTTACCGTCAGTTTGTGTTGGGAGCGGATGGTGAACCTGTTGAGATCAATGCCCACGTAGAGCGAAGATCAGACGGCAGGAAGAAAATTTTGATAGCCGAAGATACGGAGTCTAACTTTATGCAGATAAACATTTTGCTGAAGAAGGACTACACCATTTCGTGGGTTACCAATGGCGAAGAGGCCGTAAATAGTTTCTTGCGCGAGCGTCCCGACCTGATATTGATGGACATCCGCATGCCAGTGATGAACGGTATTCAGGCTACGGAAAAGATACGTACCATCGACATCGATCTGCCTATTGTTGCGGTGACGGCCAATGCTTTTCTGATAGAACAACAACAAGCATTAGCCGCCGGATGCAATGATATTATTGCCAAACCATATACTTACGAAAGATTGAAGGAAACAATCATCAAGTATATTTGAGTGGGTGTTTCTTAAATTCTGTCCAGTACGGTTTTTATCAATGTGTCAATCGTATTCTTGTAGCCCGTATTGGCTTCTTTAATCAACCGGTTGGCTATGACCATGCATACCGTGGTCGCCTTATGTCCCATCAGGCGGCTCAAACCGGCCAGTGCGGAGCTTTCCATCTCGAAGTTCGTAATGCGATAGCCATTGTATTCAAAGTTCTCGATCTTTTCATTTTGCTTCGGATCGGCCAGCGGAATACGTAGTTCGCGTCCTTGCGGACCAAAGAAACCACCGGCGGCAATCGTTACACCGCGTACCATATCGTCTCCGGCAATGCGCTCTATCAGTTCGGCATTGGCGTCGATCACGTACGGAGCAGGTGCGCACATATTTCCCGACCATCCCATGTGGTTCAGGAATGCACGTTCAAATGGCAGGTCGCACACTTCATTGCGCCCTGAATAGAAGTTCAGCAGGCCGTCGAAACCAATGGACTTTTGCGAGCAGATAAATGTACCTACGGGCGTATTCGGTTGCAAACCGCCACAAGTACCGATACGTACCAGTTCTAACTGGCGAAGTTGGGGCTTTTCTTCACGTGTGTTGAAGTCGATGTTGGCCAAGGCGTCCAGTTCGTTCATCACAATATCGATGTTGTCGCAACCAATACCCGTAGAAACCACCGTGATGCGTTTGCCCTTGTAGGTACCTGTAATGGTTTTGAACTCGCGGCTTTCCACTTCACATTCTTTATTCTCAAGGTGTGAGCCTACCAGTGCCACTCTGCCAGGGTCGCCCACCAGGATTACTTTGTCTGCCAGCCACTCAGGCTTTACGTGCAGATGAAAAACTGAACCGTCATCATTGATAATAAGTTCGGAAGATGCAAAATACTTTTTCATATTCTGGATTTTTTGGTTGATACGTTTATAAATAGAAAACGCCGGAACGGGATTACTGTTCACCGGTTCCGACGTTTTTCTGGAGCAATAATTCTACCGGTTATTTACTCAACGGCTGGTTTGAGTTGTTTCCCGATGGTTTGGCTATGGTTTCACGCATGGAAGTATCAGCTTCGATGTTCTTCATCCGATAATAATCCATGATGCCCAGATTACCGTTACGGAATGCTTCTGCCATGGCCTTAGGTACTTCGGCTTCCGCCTCGATCACCTTGGCGCGTGCTTCCTGAGCTTTCGCCTTCATTTCCTGTTCGCTGGCCACGGCCATTGCACGGCGTTCCTCAGCTTTGGCCTGGGCGATATTCTTATCGGCATTTGCCTGGTCTATCTGCAAAGCCGCACCGATGTTCTTACCTATATCGATATCAGCGATATCAATGGACAGGATTTCGAAAGCCGTACCGGCATCCAGACCTTTGCGGAGCACTAGTTTGGAGATTGAATCCGGGTTTTCCAATACTGACTTGTGGTTTTCGGACGAACCGATGGAAGATACGATACCTTCGCCTACACGGGCCAGAATAGTGTCTTCACCGGCACCACCTACCAACTGGCGGATATTGGCGCGTACCGTTACACGGGCTTTGGCTATCAACTGGATACCATCTTTAGCTACGGCGGTCACCGGAGGTGTATCGATCACCTTCGGGTTTACCGACATCTGAACGGCTTCGAACACATCACGTCCGGCAAGGTCGATTGCGGTAGCCATCTGGAAGGATAATTCAATATTAGCTTTAGAGGCGGATACCAAGGCGTGCACCACTCTTTCTACGTGTCCACCGGCCAGGTAGTGAGCTTCCAGCTCGTCGCGGGTAATGTTGCTCAATCCGGCTTTGTGTGCTTCAATCATACCCGGTACAATGATGTAGGGAGGTACGTTACGGATACGCATTAAAAACAATTGCACCAATGAAATCCTGACTCCCGAAACTTTGGCGGACAACCATAGGAAGAAAGGAACATAGTGGAAGAACAGTACGATGAAGATAATGCCTCCTATCACAAGAAAGGCAGTTAGGTACATAGTGTCTACGTTCATGATTTATAAGATATTAAGTGTGAATATTAATCTTTTTTCTTTTCTACCATGATAACGCCGTCCGTTATACGGTTTACAATGATAGAGGTTTTTTCATTCAGAAATCCGTCCATGGATTTCACTTCCACGATGTTGCCGTCTATTTCGGCATTGCCGATCAGTGCCAGGCGTGTAATGGCCACACCCGTATCGCCTACTTTTACTTGATCCGCGGCCGTACGGTCTACCTTCGATGTGATATTCTTCTTTAACGCCACTTTATCCAAGGTCTTGGAGCGCATGAAGAGTATCAATGAACCTATGCAGGCTATTGCCGATACACCGAGCGTGATGAAACCAGCCGTTGTACCCAGATAGGCAAAGGCATAGTAGTTGGCATAGATCATGCAAGCTCCGGCCAGGATTCCGGCTATGCTGATGCCCGGGATGACGAACAGTTCTACCAAGAATAGGATAACCGCCGCAACAATGAGTACAATGATGATAAGTATGTCCATAGTTTTCTATTTAAAGGATTGTTTTTCTGTATTACGCACTTCAATGGCGGCCTTCTCCAATTCAACTGATAATTGTTGTATCTGCTTTTCCAGATCGAGTATAGCGGGAGCCAGTTTGCCTTTATCGCTTTCCTTGGCGCGGGAGTACAAGGAACGTTGCTCTTCCAATTTGTTTTGCTGCTGTCTGAAGCTTTTCTCCAACTGGCGGTATTTGCTGAATAAGCTTTTGGCCTGAGGAGATTTGAAATCACTCCATTGATAATACGTAGTGTGGTCATCAATTACAAATTCAAAGTCATAGCTCCGTTCGGCTTGTGGCTTTTCACTGATAGCGGCTTGCAGACGGCGTTTGGCGTCAGATACTGTATTCTGATCTACCCATGTATCTTTCAAGGAGTGAATTTGAGCAAGTCGGACAACTTTTTTCTTGTCCATAGCTTCGTAGTTATACACCCGTTTGGAAGAGTTGGGAATAAATACGTAAATACATACTTTTCCTTCCGGCTGGTAGCGATCGGAAGCAAACCATCCGAGGTTGTTGAACTCGTCGATGGCAAACATATAGTCGTTATAGGGAGAATTGAATGGCATGCCCACATTCTCCGGAGTCAGATAAGTGTTGGTATTCGTATTGTAGCGGGTAACGAATATGTCGTATCCACCTATTGAATTCTCACCGTCGGCGGCATAGTAGATAGTGGCACCATCCGTCAATACGTACGGATAATTGGCGTTGATGGAGTCGTTGATGCTACCGGGCAATAGGCTGCCTTTACTCCATTCGCCTTGCATCTTGTTGCGGGCAAGGATGCTGAGTTTGCCATCAGGCTGGCGTTCACCGTAATAAATCTTATTACCGAGTTCAGTTTCGTATACAGTAGCTTCTATTTCTTCTTTATTCTGGAAGAAATCGTTGTACGTGAATAATTTACCGGATTCCGGACTGATTTTATAAGCTTCCAAAAAGCGGTCTTTATCCACTACTATACTATCGATAATGCACACTTCTTCAATGCCTTTCAGCATGCGGAGATTAGTCTTGCTCTTTTCCAGAAGTTTTTCAGCTTCTGCGGTAGGTCTTTTTCGTTTGGAAAGATCACTGATATACTCTTCGTAACACTTGATGGCATCTTCAAAACGATACAGGTCGTTATAATTTCGTGCCAGATACAGTTGTCCGCTGGGGATACGTTTCTTAACGGCTGTTTCCAGGTATTTCAGGGCTACGTCAGGTTCTCCTGTTTCCAGGCAGCATACACCGTACCATAAATTATAATTTCCGTTTGCCGGTTGTGTCCTGACGAATTTTTTGAAAACGGGTTTGGCTTTTTCGTACTGCCCCTTGTTGTAAAAAGCTTTAGCTTGTTCCAACGTCTGTGCCGATGCACCGACTAATACGAGACAAAATAGAAGGAGTAAAATATATCTCTTTTTCATGCTAGTTATCCAACTTACAAATTCGAATGTTCAAAAATACAAATTAATCGGGAATAATGCTGATTTCCGTTATTCTATTATGTTAATTCTTCTTTAAATCATTCTTTTCTCTTACTTTTGCAGGACAAAAAGTAAAAGAGCTACAAGCTACAAGTAGTTGCGCAACGTCCGCATGGGACTTGTAGCTCATAGCTTGTAGCTTGTAACTCGTAGCTTTGAATCATTATGGCGCAATTTACTGAAGAAGAGAAGACCATCCGCCGCATAGAAAAGCGGTTTAGCAAGGGACTGGTAGAATATGGGCTGATAGAGGATGGGGATAAAATCCTCATCGGGCTTTCCGGTGGCAAAGACTCTTTGGCATTGGTGGAATTGTTGGCGAAGCGCGCCCGTGTCTTTAAGCCCAGATTCTCCGTGGTTGCCGTTCATGTGGTTATGAAGAATATACCTTATCAGAGTGATTTAGCCTATCTGCGTGAGTATGTTGAGTCGTGGAATATCCCTTTCGTACTGTATGAGACGGAATTCGATGCAAGTACGGATACGCGTAAGTCACCTTGTTTTCTTTGTTCATGGAATCGGCGTAAGGCGTTGTTTACTGTTGCCAAGGAACAAGGTTGTAATAAAATAGCATTGGGACATCACATGGATGATATTCTGGAAACATTATTGATGAATATCACTTTTCAGGGCGCATTTAGTTCCATGCCTCCTCGCTTGGTAATGAAGAAGTTCGATATGACGATTATCCGTCCGATGTGCTTGGTACATGAGTCTGATTTACTGGAACTGGCACAGATAAGGGGATATCGGAAACAGGTGAAGAATTGCCCTTATGAAGCGCAATCCCATCGAAGCAATATGAAAGACATTCTGCATCAACTGGAAGAAATGAATCCGGAAGCTCGTTATAGTCTTTGGGGAAGTATGGCAAATGTTCAGGAAGAGCTTCTTCCTAAAAAAGTTAGTAATTTAGATTAATTAATCATCGCTTAAATATTCATAACTGAAATGAAAGGTCTTTATACGATTCTGCTTTTAATTGTCTCCAATGTCTTTATGACTTTTGCCTGGTATGGTCATCTGAAGTTGCAAGACATGAAAATTATTACAAACTGGCCGCTTTATGCCATCATCTTATTTTCATGGAGCATCGCTCTTGCGGAGTATTTCTGTCTGGTTCCGGCCAACCGTATTGGGTTTATAGGTAATGGCGGTCCTTTTTCATTGATACAGTTGAAGATAATTCAGGAGGTGATTACTCTTATTGTTTTCATTGTATTTACTACTGTCCTTTTTAAAGGTGAAAGCCTGCACTGGAATCATTTTGCGGCATTTATTTGCCTGGTATTGGCAGTGTATTTTGTATTCTATAAATGATAATTTACCAGCGTAGCGCTGGAGCAAGGTTCTCCTTCGGCGTGCAAGTAATCTTTCAGACACGGATGACACGGATTCTTTTTTCCTTCGGTGTGATATGCCGGTATGTATAGCGCAGCTTTAAAAATCCGCGTCATCCGTGTCATCCGCGTCTGAGAAATTAAAGTCCGCGTTCGTCCGCCTTATCCGCGTCGTCCGCGTACCAATTCTTTCGCCCGCTAAATTATCATTTCTTTGTTATAAACCGTTCCATCCCTTTCGTATAGTATGTTTGAAGTTCTCCATTCTCATCCGTGTAAATAAAGCACCCATCGATATCCGGATGGGCATCGGCGAAGCGTTCCGCTTCTTCCAGTCCCATCACCATGAATGCGGTGGCATAAGCATCAGCACTCATACAGTCTTTGGCTACTACAGTGGCAGATAAGATATTGTGTTGTACGGGATATCCTGTTCTTGGGTCTATAGTATGTGCATATTTCTTTCCGTCTCTATAATAGAAGTTGCGATAATTGCCTGAGGTTGCAATGCCCACATCCGTTACATTCAGTACTGTTTGTAGCTCCTGATTAATGGACAGTGAATCATCAACCGGCTTATTGATTCCAATACGCCATAGATCTTTCTTGGGGTTTTCTCCCCGTGCTACGATCTCTCCGCCTATATCTACCATGAAATTTTTGATGCCTTTCTTTGCAAGAAACTGTGCTATTACATCCACTGCATATCCCTTGGCTACTGCACTACATGAGAGCATCATGCGCTCATCCTGTTTCACTACTTTACCTTCTTCTGACAGATTCACTTTCGTATATCCTGTAAATTCCAGCAGGCTGTCTACCATAGCGGAGTCAGGAAATGCGCCTTTCTTGAAACCAAACCCCCAGGCATTGGCCAGTGGAGCAACCGTAATATCGAATGCACCATTCGTTTCTTTGGATATTTCCATACTACGACGGAATACATTTGTAAAGAAGGTATCCGGTACAATATCTTCATTACGATTGATTCGTGTAATTGTGGCCGTATCATTGAAGGGAGATAACGAACCGTCAAATCTCTTCAATTCTTCATCGATTTCAGCTTTCAGATCACCGTCATATTGATAAGTTATATTATAAACTGTGCCGAATATCAGTCCGTTGACTGTATAATAAGGTTGCGTACGGTTATGACGTGCAAGTATCCAGATTGTTCCCAATACAAGCAGGGCAATCCATAAGAAATTTCTCTGTACTTTCTTTTCCATAAGCGAAGTTTAACTGAAGAACAAGTGTTCTATTAATATTTTTGTTCCGATGATAATCAGGATAATACCTCCCCAGAGTTCTGCCCGCAACTTTCGTGCAATGCCGCAACCAAAACGGATGCCGAACAGTAATCCTATGAGGGACATAACGAAAGATACGAAACCGATAACAGAAATGGGTGCCAGTATTTCCGAGAAATCCCGCATTCCCAGAAATGCAAATGAGACACCGATGGCCAGTGCATCTATGCTGGTTGCGATGGCTAATGCGAGCACTACTTTCAGACTTTTCGGGTCATACTCTTTTTTGCAATCCTCGTCTTTGAAAGACTCTCTGACCATGCGTCCGCCCAGGAAAGCAAGGATGATGAAGGCAATCCAATGGTCCAGACTTTCTATCAGGTGGCTGAACGTGCTGGCACCTATCCACCCGAGGAGTGGCATGATAGCTTGGAATAATCCAAAGAAAAAAGCCATGGTCAGCATGGGCCGCCATAGCGTACGTTTCAGAAGAATACCACTGGCTATGGAAATTGCGAAACAGTCCATCGCGAGTCCCACGGCAAGAAGCCAAATCTCTAATCCGGTCATAATTTAGTAGGGTAGTTTATATGTGATTGTATAGGTTACACCCATGGTGTTGGAGCCATATTTACCGAATCCGGGTACATACCACGGATCACCATATTCTCCGGTTGATGAACTTGTGCGGAATTTGAAGCGTAATCCCCAGCCCATGTAGAACTGTTTCCAGATATGTGCGCGTATGCCAACGCAGAATTCAAACCATTGCATTGAACCTTTCATTCCTTTATGGTTGAATGGTACGCTTCCTCCCCAGATACCATCCATTTGATTGGGGTTTCCGATACTTCCGTCAAAAATGGGGTCGGTCACAGGGAGAGCTGTTATATCATATTTGAAGCTACTCATTGCATAGCGTAAGCCAACAAACAGGAAATTATCGAACTTCTTCTTATAAAGAGCGTTATAGTTCATACCGATACGGAAATAAGGTGCATTACTTTTGTAATTCGTTCCGTTATCATTCCATGCGTCGGTGCTGCCATATCCAAGTTCCACAATCGGGAAGAAACGGTTTTTAAGGTTGACGTCAACAGCTACTTCCGAGCTTAAGAAATCACCTCCCAGAACTTTGCTTCCGATTCCCCACAGATCCACACTGACAGTCACGCCATTGTATAGCGGGAAGACATTCTCATCCGCTTCTTTCTTTTCCTCCTGCTTGGGTGGATTGGAAGCGGGAGGCCGGTTGCTGTTCTGTGCCTGTACCGGGAGCCCTGTCAGCAAGAAAAATGCCAGACTAAGGCTGAGGATAAAAGAGCTTAAGATTTTCCGTTCCATAAATGCTTACTTCTTTTTCTTGAATATATATGGAGTCAAGTAGATAGCGACTGTGTGCTCCGCCTGTGATGCTTTGTTTCATCTGATAGCCGCAATCCATTGACAGGAAATAGGGCGTATTCTTTTGGTAGATAATAATAGTATCTTTTTTAATCTTGGGATCTTTGCTATAGTGAAATATCAATACGGTAGAATCTGCTGTATAGCGCAGAGGCAATGATAGCGAATGCACTTTCTTCTGATTGTTAAGAATGACGGAGTCTGTATCGAATGCTGTAATTGTCAGCGAGTCGAGTGTATCGTTGAACACTCTTTTACTTTCCCTGTCCACCGTATATAGATAACATTCCATCATCGGACGTGCATTCATGGAGCAATCTTCTTCTTCCGAACAAGAAGAAACGATGCTGATGATGGGATAAGCAATCAGACAAAGCAATATCAGTTTTACTAATTTTTTCATAGTCTATATTGTTTTTTCTATTTGATATTTATTTCGTTCAGGAGCACTACGCGAAATCAGTTCGCCAAGGAAGCCTGCAAGGAACAGTTGAGTTCCGATGATCATGGCGGTCAGTGACAAGTAGAAGTAGGGGGAGTCCGTAACCAGGCGGTAAGGCATTCCGTTATACATATTATACAGTTTCGTGATTCCTACAATAATCACTGAAATAAAACCGAAGATGAACATCAGTGAACCGAGCAACCCGAAAAAATGCATAGGTTTTACTCCGAAAGCTGACAAGAACCAGAGTGAAATCAAATCCAGATATCCATTGAAGAAACGGTTTAAACCGCCGAACTTTGTCTTTCCGAATTTACGTGCCTGGTGCTGAACTACTTTTTCTCCGATTTTTTTGAAACCGGCATTTTTGGCGAGGTAGGGGATATAGCGGTGCATTTCACCGTACACTTCGATGTTCTTCACCACATCCAGTTTGTAGGCTTTCAATCCACAGTTAAAGTCGTGCAGGTTCTTGATGCCCGACACTTTACGAGCTGTTGCATTGAATATTTTTGTAGGAATGGTTTTTGAAAGTGGGTCGTAGCGTTTCTTTTTCCATCCGGATACCAGATCATAACCGTCTTCCGTAATCATACGGTACAGTTCGGGTATTTCGTCCGGGCTATCCTGCAAATCTGCATCCATGGTGATGACTACATCTCCCTGTGCCTTCTCAAAGCCACAGTACAATGCCGGCGATTTGCCATAGTTACGGCGGAACTTGATGCCATGCACGGTATCCGATTTTCGGCTCAGTTCTTCGATAATTTGCCAGGAACGGTCGGTACTTCCGTCATTTACGAAAATTACTTCGTATGAAAAACCATTGGCTTTCATTACCCGTTCAATCCATGCGTACAGTTCCGGAAGTGATTCTTCTTCATTATATAAAGGAACGACAACTGAAATATCCATCTTGTGATTTATGATTTATGAATTATGAATTAGGGTTGAAATCACATCTGCTTTTTTACTTTATCACTCATTTTAATTATCCATCTTTATCTTCCGCCTATATGCTCTGCCGGTGGGCGCTTCATGACAAACAAGGCGGTGGGGATAGCAAGTAATGATCCGTAGAATACATTCTGAGACATCAGTTGCATGGTGATATCTGTTGGAGATAGCGAGCGCATCGCACTTATAATTTCTTTAAACTGCTCTACATAGGCATCCATCCCCGGTATGGTATGGCTGGTCAGACTGTTCAGTAAGCTTTCGTATGTGTTTAGCACAAACCCTTGATCAATAAAACGGAAATATACATAATGAGCTACCGCCGTAAGCAATGCGGCAAACATATACATAAATACAGTGAAAATCCATGCATGAAGAAAACTGATGGCACCACCACAAACTTGGTTACGGTACATTCGTACATAATAATACGCCATAAAAGGCACGCATAGAGTTAGTCCTGCAAAGAGGAAAAATAGGAACGGTGTAGTTAACCCTAAAGGAAATAAAATGAACTTCAAAATCCAAAATCCTCCCAGGTAAGTGCCGAATAACATGGCATATCGTTGTAAGTAACCTTTGTTCTCTGTCATCTTTCATTAGGAATAATGGCGCAAAGGTATAAATAATATTGTTTGTAACCCCCGTATTCTTGTTAAAGTTGAAAAAAGTTTGGGCAAAGTATTGCAGGTTTAATAAAAATGCATACCTTTGCACCCGCAAACAAAAATACGGGTAAGTCCTATACGGCCAGCTCCCTTCGAATCCTCCAGGGCTTGATCGCAGCAAAGGTAGTTGGTTGTAGCGGCGCGATATAGTAAGCTTACCCACCCGCCTCTTTAGCTCAGCTGGCCAGAGCACGTGATTTGTAATCTCGGGGTCGTTGGTTCGAATCCGACAAGAGGCTCAAAGAAAAAGAGATATGTTCTAACAAGAATGTATCTCTTTTTTTATTTGTTTTTTGCGAAAAAAGTAATAGCTTTGTTCTGTAAAACCTAATATTATGATACGAAAACAACCTTATACCTTCTATGTACTCTTCGTTTTTCTCTTCCTGATCCCTTTTGGTAAAGCGTTTGCCGGTTGGAACAACTTCATTGTAAACTTTGATAAAAGCCTTTATGGGAAAGGTCCCCAAACTTGGCAAATAGCTCCTTATGATGACCATTGGGTGTATTTTGCCAATAAAAACGGTATGGTGCAATTTGATGGTAATGTGTGGAAAGTATTTCCGTTAAATAACTTCTCGGATGTGCGTTCCGTATTGGCATCCACTATTCAGAAAAGAATCTATGCCGGTGGTATTAATGAATTTGGCTATTACGAACCGGCAGAAGACGGCGAACTGATTTACCACTGCATGTCCGATACGCTTGACAACTCTGTTCGTATGCTTGGCAATGTGTGGGGAATCCATGAGGCGGATAATATCCTTTATATACAAGGCGATGACCGTGTAGTGAAATATCTGAATGGAAAATATACCGCCATCGAAATGAATGCCAAGATCGACTGTTCCAATATGGTGAACGGTATCCTCTATATAGGTACCGATCGTGGTGTATGGGTACTGGTCGGAAATACTTTCTTTCCATTGCAGGGTGCGGATTCCCTGGCTTCCAATCGTATCCGTGGAATCATTCCACATAAGGGTGGGGGAATCATCATCGTGACGGCGTATGACGGTCTGTTTTATTATAATGGTCGTACCATTGCTCCTTTTATTACCGGTGCAGAGGACTTTATGCGTGAGAACGAAGTTTTTTGTGTGGCTGCTCAAGCTGATAAGATAGCTTTGGGAACTATTCATAAAGGCTTATTACTGATAGATTGCGCTACCATGGATGTGAAATACTTCAACGAGAATAACGGGCTGCGTAATAATACGGTGCTTTCCGTTGCCTTCGACGGCCAGGGAAACTTGTGGGCGGGCTTGGATAGTGGTATTGATCATGTTTGCCTGAGCTCTCCTTTTACCAATTTGTATTCATATCCTTATTCTTACGGTACGGGCTATGCTGCTGCTGTTGAGAATGGCTATCTGTATCTGGGTACCAATCGGGGACTTTATTATACTTCTTATCCGGTGAAGCTGAACGGTAGTTTACCGGATATTCATCCCGTTCCTCAATCCAGTGGTCAGGTGTGGAACCTTTGTAAGATTGGTGATGATCTGTTTTGTCTTCATGATCGTGGAATTTTTCAGATTAAAGGTACAAGTATACATAGAATCACGGATATTACAGGTGCCTGGTGCTGTCAAGAGGTTATGGGGCGACCCGATCGTATGTTTGTAGGGGTGTATAATGGCATTTATCTTTTGGAGAAGAAAGCGGGCGAATGGCATATGCTTTGTAAGATCGAAGGATTTGTTGATTCAAGCCGTTTGTTTGAACAGGAGTCTGCCAGGATTCTATGGGTTCATAATTCCGGCATTATCACCCGTGTGGAGTTGAGTGAGGATTTAACCCGTCAGATCAGTGTAAAATCCTATGGTGTGGCAGAAGGTTTTCCGGTTGAGCGTGATATTTATGTAGCTAAAATAGAAGGTCGTGTTTATTTTGCCACTTCCCACGGTATCTATAAATATAATATTCACAAAGATATGATGGAGCCTTGCAACGATATGAATAATTTGTTGAATGGCACTGCTCCCTATACGCGTTTATTGGAATATCATGATCGGCTCATCAGTTTGAGCCCTTATGAAATCTGTATAGCTAACCTGGGGACTTATAAGAGGGGAGCCAATACCAGTATCAATTCCATTCCCCAGTCTTTGCTTGAGTTGGTGCCGACGTATGCAATTGTTCCTTTATCGGATTCGCTTATGGTGATTCCGAATGAAGAGGGATTTGCCCTGTTCACGATTCCGGCGGTGAAGCACCGGCAAGATCTTGCCCATTCCGTATATATCCGGAATATGTATATTACCTATCCTAAAGATTCTTTGATATATACAGCTAATTTTCTTGGAAAGAAGCCATCCCTCGCTATTAACTATACATCCAATTCGGTTAGGTTCGATTATAGTCTTTCTTTTTTGGCTTTTGGAGGAGATGATATTCGTTTTCAGTATCGTTTGAATGAAGGAGCATGGTCGGACTATACCACTGTGCATACCAAGGAATATAGTAATCTGTCCGAAGGTGATTATACTTTTGAAGTAAAAGCCATTTATCCGGACGGTACTACTTCATTGGATGAACTTTCTTTCCGTATTCTTCCGCCTTGGTATCGCAGTGTGCCGGCTTATGTCTTCTATTTCATTCTTATGCTTTTGGGAGTATGGTATATCTACCGTTGGGATGATGTGCGTGTGAAGCGTAAGAAAGAGCAGGCCGTTGTAGAAAAGGATAAAGAATTGCATGAAATGGAGAAGGAGTTTGAGGCTGAAAAATCCCGTCGTGAGAAACAGATTATGCAATTGGAGAAAGAAAAGCTGGAGTACGACTTGCAGCATAAAAGCCAGGAGATGGCTAACCTGATGATAAACTTTGTCCGTAAAAACGAGATGTTGACGGAGATCAAATCGGAGATTTTCAAAGTGGCTTCCTCGCTGAAAGGGGAGGGGGCCCGTGAAGGCAAGCAGCTCCTTTTGATTATAAACGGTAAAATTGACTCCAACATCCAAAGTGATGAAGTGCTGAAGCGCATCGAAGATCAGTTCGACTTGATTCATAATAACTTTATGAAGCGTCTTCATGCCCGTCATCCCGATCTCTCTGATAATGAGCGCATGATGTGTGCCTATCTGAAAATGAATCTTTCCACTAAAGAGATTGCTCCTTTACTGAATATCTCTGTTCGTGGTGTTGAAACTATCCGCTACCGGTTGCGCAAAAAGTTTGGTTTGGAGCGTGAGGATAGTTTGACAGATTATTTAAGTAATAAGTTGTAAGGGGTGTCTTATACGGATTTAGGTTGACACCTATTTGGCGGCATAAAAAGAGAAAAATTATGCCAAATTCATCTCATCAAAGCTATTCTGAGACTTTCAAGTTGGAAGTTCTTAGAGATTATTACACTAGTGGTATGTCAACTTATGTTATCTCAAAGAAGTGGGGTATTCCAAGTCATAGTACCCTTTTTAAGTGGATCCGTAAGTATCCCCTTCATTCAGAATCGCTATCTTTGCCTTCTGAACTGTTAGCGGAGCTAGAAATGAAAAAAGAACCCAAATCGCGCGAAGAAGTTCTTGAAGAGGAGATTTTGCGTCTTCAAAAAGCCTTGGAGCTTGAAAAATTACGCTCCCATGCCTTCAAGAAGCTGATCGAACTCACCGAAACTGAAGAAAAGATTTCTATCTTAAAAAAAGGTGGTGCCAAATAGTAACAGGCCTTCGTGAAGAGTTCCCTTCCATGAGTGTGAGAACTCTTTGCGGTCTATTTGGTATGTCTGCCCAGGCCTACTACAAAAAGAAAAAAACAATTCTTTTACGCAGTCAGATACGGACAGCCATCTTGTCTGCGGTTCACTATTACCGTTCGAAAGCCCCCGGTATGGGTGCGTTGAAGCTACATTATGAACTTTGCTCCATCTACGGCAGTGGCGCGGTCGGTGGCAGGGATGCATTCCTGAACCTGATGCGTGCGGAACATCTCATGCTCCCTGCCAAGAAGCCCCGCCGCACAACGAACTCAAACCATCTGTACAAGAAATACCCTAATCTGATAAAAGGCGTAACCGCACAATATCCGAATCATATCTGGGTCAGCGATATTACCTATATCTGGATTGAAGGTGGTGTATGCTATCTTCACTTGCTCACAGATATGTACTCTCATGCAGTGTTGGGATGGGTACTCGCTCCCGGACTTCAGTCTGAGTATACGCAACAAGCATTGGAACAAGCAATAACCCAGGCCGGAGGAGGAAACCTGTGCGCCACGATACACCACTCGGATAGAGGTTCACAATATGCATGTAATGCTTATATCGGTATCTTGACAGAACACCATATACGTATCAGTATGACTGAAAGTTACAATCCGACAGACAATGCGGTAGCCGAAAGAATGAACGGTATACTGAAGACAGAATGGATATACGGGATGGCGCTGTTTAAAGACGAGAAACATGCGCGCAGGCAGATTGCGGAGATGATAGAATTCTACAATAATGAACGCCCGCACATGAGTATTGGAATGAAAAAGCCAATGGATGTATACTATGGAGAAGTGCCGGGAAAATGTCTGTGGAAAAAGTAATGCCGTATGTTTGAAATGACAAATAAACAGTATATTTGCATCACCGAGAATCGGAGGCGTGACGATTTAAGCCATTGTCTCAAAAAAGCCAATAGGGCATCGAGCCCTATTGACTTTTACCGAGAACCGGAAAACAATCTGATTTGTCCATTGTTTTCGGAAGTGACAACTATTTTAGGGACAATGCAGCTTAACTAACAACATTTTTAGGAAAGAACAATAGAATATAACAACTTATTTAGCAACTAGTCGCTAAAAGTAACAACCGGATTTAGTATAAGTCAGGGACTGTCGTTCCCACGAAGAGAAACGAGCATTCCCACGAAGAGAAACTGTAGTTCCCATTAAAGGAAACGACAATTCCCATTAGGGGAAACTGCAGTTCCCATTAGGGGGAACTGTACTATCCCCATTTAGTCTGATGTGTACTGGTTTTAGTTGACAACTTCGTTTGTTATAACTGGATTAGTTTA
>OHHU01000694.1_pt1 | contig 18771 bp, 18 predicted proteins | sample 1568151 | NCBI WGS metagenome assembly OHHU01 (sample SAMEA3879572, study PRJEB24766) | human gut metagenome | biome: human-associated habitat; feature: feces | place: USA | collected 1985/1987 | reverse complement strand
CTCAAATAATCTACGAAAGGATAGAGTCAGAATTCCGCGCAGCGGCGCTCCAGCTCTGCAAAGAACCGTGCGGCGTGCAGGCCGTCCACAAGGGCGTGATGCACGGTCAGATTGACAGGCAGCAGGATGCGCCCCTCCTGCGGAAAGAACTTTCCGGAGGTGATGCGCGGGTTGCTGTCCGCCGGAGACGGCGTGGGCAGGCTCAGACCCGTGAAGGAGATCCATGGCAGGCTGGAAACAAAGAACAGGCTGTCGCCGTCCTCCCCGTCGTCGATGTCCGGCGCGGCCTTGACGCGTTCCACCTCCGCCTGCGCGTAGGGCAGAAATTCCGCAAAGGGCTTCGCGCAGTCCAGCCGGCAGTAGCAATAGCTCCCGTCCGGCAGAGAGACGGTGTGCGAGCTGTCGCAGCGGTCGTATTCCACCGCGTCCTCCCCACGGATGCGGCGGCGCAGTTCCGGCACGGCATTGGCCGCGCCGATCGCGCAGTGAAGAAGCGACAGGAAAAAGGGCAGCGATTCCCGCGCGGTTTTCTCCCGCAGGGCAGTGATGTCGCAGTTTGCCGTAACGGAGAGATAGGGGTTGGCCATCGTGCGGAAATAGGCAAAGTGCGCCCGGCGGGGGTCGTTTGTCAGGTCAAGGACGTGCGGCTGCATTTTACAGCGCCTCGATGGCGGCGCGGATGCGCGCACGGGTGCGGTCGCAGCCCAGGATCTGCATCACGGTGTAGAGGTCGGGCGAGTTGCTCTTGCCCGTCACGGCGATGCGCAGGAAGGCGGAAACGTCTGCGACGGAGCCGGGGAAGGCCGCGGGGTCTGCCTTATAGGCCTTCATGTCGGCGGCAAAGCCGATCTCCGCGGTGATCGCCTTGACCTTTTCGAACCAGACGGCAGAATCGTCCGCGGGGTCGTAGACGGCGAGGAACTTTTCCAGCGCCTCGCGGATGACCGCATGGTCAAACTGCGCCGGGAAGCCCTCGGAGGTGAAGAACTCGTCATAGAAGAAGCCCATGTACGGCTTGACGTCCTGCCATGTGGCCAGATCCTTGCGCGGCTTCTTCCCGCCGCGGCCGATGGCAAGGATGCGCTTTGCATAGTCCGGATCGCTTTCCAGCGCACGGGCGAAGTCCGGCTCGAATTCCTGCGCATATTCCAGCACAAGTGCGTAGACCGTTTCGGCATCCATGCGGGCGATCTCGTTTTTCGACACGTCGCAGAGCTTGGCGTAATCAAAGAGCGCACCGGCGGGGTTGAGCTTCTTGCAGGAGAATTTGAAATCGTCGGAGGGCGCGGTGGGGTTGGCCTTGCGCCAGTCCTCATAGTTGGAGTTCAGCAGCGTCATGATGTATTCATACACCGCCTGCACCGGGAAGCCCGCCGCCTTGTAGTAGGTCAGCGCCAGCTCCGGGTCCTTGCGCTTGGAGAGCTTGCGCTTGGAGGTGCCGTCCATCTTCATCAGGGGGCCGATGTGGACGTACTTCGGCAGCTTGAAGCCCAGCGCCTTGAACAGCTGAATGTGGAAGGGTAGGCTGGGCAGCCACTCGTCGCCGCGGACGACGTGCGTCGTGCGCATCAGGTGGTCGTCCACCGCGTGGGCGAAATGGTAAGTGGGGATGCCGTCGGATTTCAGCAGGACCTGATCAATGTCGTTTTCCGTGATGGTCAGCGTGCCCTTTACCAGATCGTTGTACTTGAACTTGTTTTCGATGGAGCCGGTGGAGCGGAAGCGCAGCACCCACGGCTTGCCCGCGGCGATGGCGGCCTGCACATCCTCGATGGGACGGTCGCGCCAGACGGCGTAGCTGCCGTAGTAGCCGAAGTTGACCTTCTTCTCCTCCTGCTCGGCGCGCATGGCGGTCAGCTCCTCCTCCGTGCAGAAGCAGGGGTAGGCGTCACCCTGTAAGACGAGCTGCTTTGCATAGACGTGGTAGATCTCTGCGCGCTGACGCTGGCGGTAGGGGCCGTAAGCGCCGTTGTCACCGGTGATGGTCGCGCCCTCGTCAAAGTGGATGCCGTAGTGCTTGAGCGTGTTGATCAGCACCTCGACCGCACCGGGAACCTCGCGCTTGGCATCCGTGTCCTCCACGCGCAGAAACAGCACGCCGCCGGACTGGTGCGCCATGCGCTCGGCGACCAGCCCCTGCACCAGATTGCCCAGATGGACAAAGCCGGTGGGAGAGGGCGCCATGCGCGTGACGACTGCGCCTTCCGGCAGATCGCGCGGCGGGAAGCGCTGTTCCATGTCTTCCGGCGTCGCCGTGACGTTGGGGAACAGAAGTTGAGCAAGCCTTGTTGTATCCATGAATCTTACCTCGTGCAAATTTTTTTCTCATTATATCATGCGCCGCAGGCGAAATCAATTCGCAGCGCGGAAAGCTGTGCAGATTTTGTAAAATAACAGATGAAAATGCGAAGATCATCGTGTATAATGGAAGCATCCGATCACAAGGGGCGAAGCCATTGAAACAAACCTCTCTGCGTGGAAAGAAATTCTTCCTGCTGGACATGGACGGCACGATCTATCTGGGCGACCGGCTCTTCGACGGCACGGTCGATTTTCTGGAATATGTCCGCGCCTCCGGCGGGAAATATCTCTTCCTGACCAACAATTCCTCGCGCAGCGTGGATGCCTACATAGACCGCATGGCGCGCTTCGGCATTTCCACGACGAAGGAGGACTTCCTGACCTCCGTGGATGCGCTGTGCGTGTACCTCTCCAAAAACGGCTACGGCGGCAAACGCCTGTACGCCTTCGGCACGGCCTCCTTCCGCCGCCAGCTCACGGATGCGGGCTTTTCCGTGACCGACCGGCTGGAGGACGGAATAGACGCGCTCGTCTGCGGCTTTGACACCGAGCTGACCTTTCGGAAGCTGGAGGATGCCTGCATCCTGCTGGGCCGCGGCGTGGACTTCATTGCGGCGAATCCCGACTGGGTCTGCCCGACGTCCTATGGCTACGTGCCGGACTGCGGGAGCGTCTGCGAGATGCTCTTTCGCGCGACGGGGCGGCGGCCGGTGTTCATCGGCAAGCCGCAGCCGGAAATGGCGCTGCTTGCCATGGAGAAATACGGCTACCGTCCGGAGGAAACGGTCGTCATCGGCGACCGGCTCTATACGGACATTGCCTGCGGCATCCACGCCGGGATAGACGCAGCACTGGTACTCTCCGGCGAAGGGACGCTCGCCGATGTGGAAAACAGTCCCGAAAAACCCACGCATATCTACCGGAATATCCGCGCGATACTCAATGACCTGACAGGGGAGGAACTCAAATGAAGCTCAACTACAAACGCACGATTTTCGTCGGATTCGCCTTCTTTCTGATCTGCGCCTTCTGGCAGGCGTATGACAACACCATCCCGCTGATCCTGACGAACAAATTCGGCCTGTCGCAGACGGCCTCCGGCGTCATCATGGCGCTGGATAACATCCTGGCGCTGTTCATGCTGCCGCTGTTCGGCGCGATCTCGGACAAGCACAAGGGCAAAATGGGCCGCCGCACGCCCTTTATCCTGATCGGCACGATCGTCGCGGCGCTGGCCTTCGTGTCCCTGTCCTTTGTGGACAACTATCAGCTTTCCAACGTGCAGAAGTTTGCCGCCATCGACGACCCCGAAGCGCTGGCCGCGATTTATGAGGCGCAGGAGGGTAAGACGCTCATGACCCCGGAGGGCGAGAGCTTCGTCCTGTCCGAAAAGTATACCGAGGATGAGTTTATCCGGATCCGCAGCAGTGTGGAGCAGGACGGCAAAAGCACGCCGAACCCGGAGTACACGGATTATGTCGTTCCCGCGCGTCAGGCCTGCGCCAAGGCGATCACCCATTCGTCCCCGCGGGCGCTGATCTTATTTATCGCGCTGCTTCTGGCGGCACTCATCGCCATGGCGACCTTCCGCAGCCCGGCGGTCGCGTTCATGCCGGACGTGACCATCAAGCCCCTGCGCAGCAAGGCAAACGCCGTCATCAATCTCATGGGCACCGCCGGCGGTATTCTGGTGCTGATCCTCGGCATGGTCTTTGCCACTTCCTCGGCCAAGAATTCCATGATGTCCTACACGGGCTATTTCTCCGTGATCGCGGGCATCATGCTGCTGGCGCTGGCCATCTTCATGTGGAAGGTGCGCGAGCCGAAGCTCGTGCAGCGGATGCAGGAAGAGAGCAAGATCTACGGCATTGAGGAGGACGCACCGGAGGCAGCGGGCGAAAAGCACCGGCTGGGCAAGGCCGAGCGGCGCTCACTTCTGTTCCTGCTTGCCTCCATTGTCCTGTGGTTCATGGGCTATAACGCCGTCACCTCCAAGTATTCGGTCTACGCAAGCAACGTTCTGAACAAGGACTACAACATGACCCTGATGATCGCACAGGGCGCGGCCATCCTTTCCTACCTGCCGGTTGGCATGGTCTCCTCCAAGGTCGGCCGCAAGAAGGCCATCCTCGCGGGTGTCGCGATGCTGGCGACGGCCTTCGGCGTGGCCTGCTTCCTCAATGAGAGCAGCCCCACGATGCTGATGAACGCCATGTTCGCGCTGGCCGGCATCGGCTGGGCGACGATTAATGTCAATTCCTTCCCCATGGTGGTCGAGATGTGCAGCGGCAGCGACGTGGGGCGCTACACCGGAATTTATTACACCGCAAGCATGGCTGCGCAGACCATCACCCCGATGTTCTCCGGCCTGCTGATGGATAAGCTCGGCATGACGAGCCTGTTCCCCTATGCGACGGTGTTCGTTGCGCTGGCCTTCGTGACCATGCTCTTCGTCATGCACGGGGACAACAAACCGGTCGCCAAAAAGGGACTGGAAGCTTTGGATGTAGAGGACTGAGAAAAATGAAAGCTGTTTGGATTTGCCTGATCGTGCTGCTGGCGCTGGGGCTTTTGTGGCTGCTCATGATTTTCTGCAAGCGGAAAAAATCCACTTTTTCCGCTTTGGGTAAGTATTATTATGCCCACCGCGGCCTGCACGATGCGAAAAACGGCGTGCCGGAGAACTCCCTGCTTGCCTTCCGCCGTGCAGTGGAGCATGGCTACGGTGCCGAGCTGGATGTCCATCTGACCAAGGACGGCAAGCTCGTCGTCATGCACGACGAAAGTCTGAAGCGCACCGCCGGCGTGGACCGCAGGCTCTGCGACATGACGGCTGAGGAGCTGGCAGCCTGCCGTCTGGAGGGAACGGACGAGCCCGTGCCCTATCTGGAGGAGGTCCTGCCGATCCATGAGGGCAAGACGCCGTTGGTCGTCGAGATCAAGCCCTACAAGGGCAATCACGCCGAGCTGACAAAGCGCACCTGCGAGCTGCTCGACCGCTTCCCGCAGCTCATCTACTGCATCGAGTCCTTCGACCCGCGCGTGCTGTGGTGGCTGCGCCGCCATCGCCCGGAGATCGTGCGCGGCCAGCTCTCCTGCAATTTCCTGAAGGACCGCAACGGACTGGTACTCCCGGCGGCCTTCCTGCTGACCAACCTGATGACCGGCTTCCTGACCGCGCCGGATTTCATTGCCTACCGCTTTTCCGATCGGAAGAATGCCAGCCTGCGCCTGTGCCGCGGGCTGTGGGGCGTGCAGGAATTCTCCTGGACCATCCGCAGTGCGGAGGATGCGAAAACCGCGCTGGACGACGGCTGCCTGATCATCTTTGAGCATTGCGTGCCGGGAGAGAAGGAATGAAGCTCCTGACGCTGCGGGAGCATCCGGAGCTGCATTTTACGAACGCTACGGCTGGGAGTTTTTCTGCATGGTACAGAATCAGGGAGAGAAAACCCAGTCGAGGATGTATGCGCATAGGATGAAAGAGTAAGAAATAGGGGGCATCTGTGTAATCACAGATGCCCCCTATTTCTTTGCAACCAGATTCTACATCCATTCCTCGCCGGGCGCAAAGGCTTCGACAAAGACGTCTGCCGGAAGATTCTCCCATGCCAGTCGTGCAGGAGCGTAGCACTTAGCACCCTTGATCACCGATACAGGCTTGCGCAAAACACTCAGATCTTGCAGCGGGTTCGCGTCAAGCACAACAAAATCTGCGTATTTTCCAGGTGCGATACTGCCGAGATTCTTTTCCTGCTTCAGCGCTTGCGCGCCATTCAAAGTAGCGGCTTGCAGGCACTCCGCTGTGCTCATGCCGCGCCTGTGCAGCATTTCCATTTCGTGGAAGAAATCACCGACCGAATCCGTGCCGATCGCAATGCGCACGCCGGCGCGTCTTGCCGCCGCGACCGCTTCGTCAAACGCAGGCCAGAGCGTTTTGTGCTTTGCGCTCCACGCTTCTCCGCGCCCAAATGCGGTATGTGCGGTCAGACGGTAAGAACTGAGTGTCGGAATCAGAGTAATTCCCTTTCCGGCCATTGCTTCGGCCAGCGCATCGTTCAGGAAAGCGCCGTGATTGATGATGTCCACTCCCGCGCGGATGCTTCGTCCCAACTGCTCGGTTCCCATCGCATGGATGGAAACAAGGGAATGGACATTATGCGCTTCTTCAACAGCAGCGCGGATCATCTCTTCGCTGATCTCGGCAATGACGGGTTCCCCTTCAGAAACAGCAACCGGCTCTTCGCTGGATAACAGCTTGATCGCATCTACGCCCTTCTTGAAAGAAGAACGAACTCCCTTGCGCATCTCATCCGGCGTATCCACTTCAATGCACAGTTCGCAGCCATGTCCGCCGGTGATGGAAAAAGCCTGCCCGGTGATGAGCATCCGCGATCCGGGAACGGAGCCCTCCGCCGTTGCCTGACGCATTGTGTAAGGGATATTTCCTGGCGCTCCGGCCTCCAGAATTGTTGTGATGCCCATTCGCAGGGAGTACATTGCACTGCGAATAGCGCGCTGGGTCAAGGCAGCATCTGTGATCTGAAAAAATGACCCCTTCGGTCCGAAGAGCGGCCCGACCAGCCGCTTATAGGTCTGATGCTCATGCAGATTGATGAGTCCGGGAATGACCCATTTCCCGCCGAGATCAAACTTGCTTCCCTCCGGCATCTGTTCAGCCGCCGGAAGAATCTCAAGGATACGATCACCTTCGCAGACAATTGCAGCGTTTGTCAGAAAATCCTGCCGCACGCTGTCATATACATTTGCGTGATAAAAAATCTGTTTCATGCTTGCTCCTTTGCTCATTCAAAGAGCTTTCTCAGGGCGTTGACGTCTTCGTCATCGAATTTCTCTGCGGCGGTCATCAACTGGTAGAGCATACCGGACATAGGCAGGGGAATGCCCTCTCCCAATGCCAGTGCATTTTTGATGTCCTTCCGTGCGAGGCGAAGCGTAAAGCCCGGCTCAAAATCGCTGTTTACCAATTTCGGCCAGCGGTTTGTCAGCGCGCGCGAAGCGCCGGAGTTGCTGCCGATCACCTCATAGAAAAGCTGGGGATCTACCCCATTTTTCATGGCAATATGGTACGCCTCACACAGCCCCATCAGATTGTACATGGAAAGAAGATTATCCAGATTCTTGATCGTCTTTCCCATACCGCAGGGTCCAAGGGAATAAACGGTCGCAGAGAATACGTCCAGTACCAGCCGTACCTTCTGCTGTGCTTCTTCCGGCCCGGCGCCGAATACCGTGAGCCGTCCGTTCTGAGCGCCTGCTACGCCACCGGAAACAGGGGCATCGACGATCTGAATACCGCGCGAGGCATAAAAATGCTCAATCTGTTGCACTGCGCCGGTTGTCGTCGAGGACATCTCTAGGATCACCGTACCGGGAGCCATTGCATCAGCCAAAGTAACGTCGGTCAGGAATTCCAGAACCTCTTTATCCGTTGGGAGGATGGTAATAACGATTTCTGCCCCGGAAACAGCCTGTGCAGAGCTGTCGCAAACCTCTAAACCTGACGAGGCCAAACGGTCTGCCGCTGCACGGCTGTGATGGATTGCCGTAGAGACCTTATAACCAGCCTTCAGCAAATGACCCGCCATCGGTTCGCCCATAGCGCCCAAGCCGAATAATGCAATCTTCATATGGCCACCCCGAATTATGCGCCCGTCTTTCCGGCACTGCCGAACAGATCGATTTTTTCCAGCGCGCGCTGCTTTACCGCCGCCTGCACACGAAGCTCCAGATCGGAGAAATCCTCACCGCCGCAGCGGTCGATTTCTTCGCGAGCGGCCTCGCGCAGTTCCGTATGGATGTTGATTTTCGTAATACCAAGGGCGATCGCGTGACGGATATCTGTCTCCCCAATGCCGGAAGCACCGTGTAGCACCAAAGGAATGTCCACCGTATTGCGCACCTTTTCCAGAATACCAAACTCGATGTGCGGTGTGGAGGAATAGTGGCCGTGCATATTGCCAATGGCAAGCGCCAGACAGTCGACGCCGGTAGCGTCTACAAATTCCTTCGCTTCGTCGGGGTTGGTATAACCGTATTTTGCAAGCGCTTCTTCATACTTTGTTTCTGCGCCGACATGGCCCAGCTCGGCCTCAATGGGGATGCCAAGGGGGTGGAAGGTATCCACCACTTCTTTCGTGCGGCGGATATTTTCTGGGAGCTCATATGCCGAGCCGTCAATCATAAGAGAGTTGAAGCCTACGTCATAGGCGTGCTTCACGATCTCAAAATTGCGGCCATGATCCCAATGAATGGCAACGTCAACACTGGAACGCTTTGCGGCAGCAAGGAGCATTGGTGCAAAGATGTCGATATCAGCGTTCTTCCCGCAGCCGGAGCCGAAGGAAAGAATGACGGGAGAGTGGGTTTCTTCCACGGCGGCCATAACACCCTGAAGCATTTCAACGTTCCAGACGTTGAAATGCGGAACGGCATAATGACCGGCAAGCGCTTTATTCAGCATATATTTCATGGATGCGAGCATAAAAAGTTACCTCCTGTTATTCGCAGACACGGATGACGGACTTGATAATGTGCTGACGCTGGCTGAGCGACTCGTCAAAGGCCCGCTGCGTTTCCGTAAAATCATAGATATTTGTGATCATGGATTTTACATCAAAACGGCCGGACGCGATCGCGTCAAGCGTCATAGGAAAGTTATTGCAGTAACGGAATACGGTTTGAATTGTAACTTCACGGTTGATGCTCAGGAAATTGATCGGCGTATCGCCCGGAATGGTTCCAACGATCATGATCTTACCACCGCGGCTGACCATTCTGGTCGTCATCATGGCAGTCGGTTTTGCCCCGGCGGTTTCAAATACGATATCCGCGCCGCCTTCAAAGAGTTCCTGTACGAGCTTGACCGCATCCTCCTCGGCGGAGCTGCAGGTTCGCATCGCGCCGAACTGTTTGGCCATATCCAAACGGCGCGGCACGAGATCGACAACGATAATTTCAGACGCGCCCATAATGCGGCAGGCCTGAAGCGTCATAAGGCCAATGCAGCCGGCACCGAGTATGACAATGCGCTTTCCCGGTTTTACCCCGGCCAGCACCGCGGCGTGGATTCCGACCGCCGCCGGCTCGACCAGTGCGCCTTCCAATGTGCTGACATTCTCCGGGAGCAGATAGGTGCTGCTTGCGGGGAATGCAAGATACTTACGTAGTGCGCCGTAATAAGTTGGCTGCACGTCGATAAAATCAACATCCGGGCAAAGGTTGTAGTGCCCGCTGAGACAGTATTTACATTTACCGCAGGGCACGCCCGGCTCGATCACCACGTGGTCTCCAATCTGAAATTTTTTGACCGCGCTGCCTAGGCCGACAACGGTTCCTGCACATTCGTGCCCAAAGACCAGCTTTGTATTTGGGTCTGTCGGCGGCTGAGTCGGACCGTGCTGGAACATATGGATATTGGAACCACAAATTCCAACATATTCCACCCGAATCAACACGTCATCCGGGCGAACAGTAGGCATGGGCATCTCCTGCAGCTCAATATGATAGAACTCCGGAACTACGGCCGCGATATTTTTTTCTGCGTTCATTGATTTTCCTTTCTGGACACACAGTGGCGACCGATAGACTCGGCCGCCACCGCTTTTTACATACCGAGATATGCTTTCTGAATCATATCAGATTTTTTGATCTCCTCACAGGTACCGCTCATAACGATACGCCCGGACTGCACAACGATTGCGTCGTCGCCAATGTCCAGCACGCGGCCGACATTCTGCTCGCTGATCAGAATGGTCATGTTTTCCTTTTTGAGCTGCGCAATGATCTCAAAGAGTTTGTCCACGATGACCGGCGCGATGCCCAGCGAGGGTTCGTCCAGCATCAATACCTTGGGGCAGGACATCAGACCACGGGCAATTGCAAGCATCTGCTGCTCACCGCCGGAGAGCGTACCTGCCTTCTGTTCGCGGCGCTCGTGAAGCTTCGGGAACATTTCAAAAACGCGCTCCAGATTTTCTGCACGCTTTTTACGGTTCTGCGGCAGATAAGAGCCGACCAGAAGATTGTCCATAACGGACAATTTATTGAACAGACGGCGGCCTTCCGGAACGTAAACAATGCCCAGCTTCACAATGTCGTGCGGCGCCATCTTCGAAATGTTCTTTCCGTCAAACGTGATAGAACCGGCAGAAGGGGATACAAGGCCGCAGAGCGTGCGCATGATGGTAGATTTACCGGCGCCGTTCGAGCCGACAATTGCAAGCGTTTTCCCGGCTTCAAGCGCAATATTGATGTCCCAGAGCACTGTGACGTCGCCGTAACCGGCGTTTACTTTTTCAATTTTAAGCACCCTTGTTCACCCCCAGATAAGCGGAAATCACGCGCTCGTCGTTGACGACCTGATCTCTTGTTCCTTCCATAATCAGCTGACCTTGATCCATCACGAGGATCCAGTCGGACAGGGGAAGAACAACCTCCATGATGTGCTCAACGATCATGATGGAAATGCCGCGGTCGCGGATCTGACGCACCATTTCGACCGCCTGCTGCACCTCTGTCTGGTTCAGACCGGCCATCGCTTCGTCAAGCATCAGCATTTTGGGATTGGTCGCAAGTGCACGGGCGATTTCCACGCGCTTACGGTCAGCGACAGTTAAATCGGAGCCGCGCAGGTTGGCTTTGTCTGCCAGCTTGGTAAACTCCAGAATTTCCATTGCCGCCTCTCTTGCCTTATTGACATTGGAGTGATGGAAAAATGCGCCTACCATGACGTTCTCAAGCACCGTCATGGTGCTGAACGTCTTTGTGATTTGAAATGTACGTGCGATGCCTTCTTTGAGAATCTGCTGGGGCGACATTCCGTTGATATTCTTACCGCAGAAGGTTACGCTGCCTTCGTCCGCGGCATAGGTACCGGTGAGGCAGTTGAACAGTGTGGTTTTGCCTGCGCCGTTCGGGCCGATCAGGCCGACAATCTGTCCCTCCTCACAGGAGAAGGAAATGTCCCTGTTAGCGACAAGGCCGCCAAAGCGCTTGGTAATGTGCTTGCCTTCCAGAATCGCCATTCAAGCCCCTCCTTCCTTTTGCGCGAGCTGCTTGACTTCTTTTCTCTTCTTGTACTTGCTCTTGAGATTGCTGACAAGACCAAGAATACCGTTTGGCTGCAAAACAGCGAAGATGATAATAATCAGTGCATAGATAATCTGGTCAACCGCTGTGCCGGAGCCGCCCAGATGCAGGCGGACATATTCCGAAACATAGATCAGCAGCGTCGAACCAAGCACCGGGCCCCAAAGGGTTCCGATACCGCCAAGAACGGAAATCAGACAGATCTGTACGGATACAGCAGATTTCATCACGCTGTCCGGATCAATGTAACGCAGATAGCAGGCGTAAACCGTTCCTGCCATGGCGCAGAAAGCGCCGGAGAACATATAAGCGATGGTTTTGTATTTATTGATGTTGACACCAAGACTGATGGCGGCATCCGTATTGTCGCGAATCGCACGGAAATAGTAACCGGCGCGGCTCTTGGACATCAGATAGCTTGCCAGCATGGTGCACAGAAGCAGCGCAAGAATAATGATGCAATACGGCTCCTTGTTGGCAAAGTTGATCATCCACAGGTCGCCCTTCGCTCCCGGGGGATCCAGATACAGGCCGCGGGTATCGCCGACAAAATTCCAGCTTTTGAAGAAAATCAGGACGACTTCAGCCAGCGCAGAGGTTGCAATGGAAAAATAGAAGCCGGAAAGCAGGAACAAAAAGCGTCCAAGGAGCCATGTAATAGCACAGCACAGCACCATACCTGCGAGCATACCGATCCACGGAGAAATTCCGAGCTTTACCGTCAGCATTGTGCTGGTGTATGCACCAATGCCGAAGAACAGACTGTGACCGAGAGAGGTCTGGCCCGCATAGCCCGAAAGCATATTCCATGCGACACCGCAGGTCGCATACAGCAGCACCATAAAGAGAGTATCCTTTGCAAAGGTACTGCCGAGTACAAAGGGCGCAGCAGCGGCAACGATGATAAACAGCGCAACGCCGAGAGGCCCTTTTTTCTTCATCGTTCTCAGGTTTTTCATGCCTTTAACCTTCTCCCCTTTCTTCTGGAGAGCAGCGGGCGAATCGCTACAATAAGAATGTAGAACACGTAAACGATCGCCAGCTTATACTGGGAGTTGACGTAGTAGGATGCGGTCGTCTGCAGAACGCCCAGCACCATTGCAGCGCCGACGGCACCGGGGATGTTGCCCAGTCCGCCGAGGCAGACGATTGCGGAGGAGAGGGTGCTGAAGGTAACGCCAACATCCGGATAGATGTAATAGTAGTTGGACATCAGCGCACCGGCAATACCAACGCAGGCACCGGCAATGCCCCATGCAAGCGCAAACATCCGGTTGGAATTGATGCCCATCACGGAGGCGATGTCCTTGTCCTCGGAGGTTGCACGCATTGCACGGCCGAGGTCAGTTTTGCTCATCAGGAAATAGAGCGCCAGCGAAAGAATTAGTGCAACGGCGCCTGCAACAAGCTGCGCCTTGCCGATGGAAATCGAACCGATCTGCACCGCGCCGTCAAGCAGCTTGGTGGTGATCATCTTGTAGTTTGGGGTAAAGATGAACTGCGCCAGTGAACGCAGGAGAATCGCAAGGCCAAAGGTCGCAAAGATCTGCGCATAGCGCGCAGCCTTAAGCACCTTGCTGGTAATAAGATAATAGACAAGTACACCGAGGCCGAACATCACAATGCCGGCAACAGGCGCGGAAACCAGCGGGTCAATTCCCGCAAACGCCCACAGGCCGTATGCAACATACATACCGACCATGAGCATATCGCCGTGAGCGAAGTTGACCAAACCCATAAGGCCCCAGATCAACGCCTGACCTACCGCAACCAGCGCGTAAATACCGCCGGTTGAGAGGCCAGAGAATACTACCTGAAGTAAATCCATTCCATGCACCTCATTTTATAAATGCGAATCAAAGCAGACCGGCCGTTTTCATAGCCAGATCAAACAGCGCCTTGTTGCTGCTGGTAAAATAGGTCTTGATCGTGCGCTGCATCTGCTCAAGACACTCCCATGCGCGAAGATTCGTGCAGGAAAACACGATAGCGTCGCCGTCCTTCAGATGATAGGTGCCGTCGCCGTCATCAACCAAGAGATCCGCTTCATGCAGTGCATCCATAGCGAATTTCACAATTTCTTCCGGCTCGACCGCAGCGATCCACTGATTCTGCATGACGGCCATACCCTTGGTGTAGATCACGTCAAAGCCCGCGCTTTCCATAAAGTCCGTAACGGACTTGTTCAGTTCAGGACCATAAGGGGAAAATACGATAATTCTCTTCGCGTTGTGCTCACGCAGCGCGGTATTCAGCGCGCGGGTGACCGTGACGCTTTTTGCATGCGTTGTTCTCTGGATCAGTTCTTCCAGTTCACGCTCTGTTCCTGCACCGTGGATCGTACCGGCGGAGGTACAGCCAAACATGACAAGGTCAACTTCTGCGGTTGCAATGTTCTCCAAAGCTCTGGGCAGGCCGACGGTGATCATGTGTTCCTCTGTCGCTTTGGTTGCCGGCTCTCCCGTGTACATCCGTGCAACATGGAAGGAGGCTTTTTCGTGCGGAATACGCGGGACAAAATCTGCCTCCATGGTAGTGTTGGAGGAGGGGACGATCAGGGCAATTCGTGTTTTACGCATCTTCATTCTTCCTCATTTATGAAAAGTTGCTATATTACATTTTCTGCAAGAGGAAAGCTGCCTTTCCTCTTGCAGAATTCTTTGCTTGGATTGGAAAGAGAATGTTCAGTAGAAAGTGCTTAGCGGGCGTTCCATGCGGGCTGCGGATAAACGACTTCTTCAGAGGCGATGTCGAAGGGCCATACAGTCTTGGGGGTACCGCCGAAGAGCTGACCCATCATGCCGCGGCCGCGGGTGTTCTGACCATTTTCGTCAAATGCAACACCGTCCCACGCCAAGATGCAGTCGTCACCGGTGAGGTCGGTAGCAGCAAGTGCGTTACGAAGGGTTTCGGTGTCGGTGCTGCCGGCACGCTCAAGCGCATCCGCCAGAATGATAACGCCCATGAATGCACGTGCGGAATCGTCGTCCATGTGGATGCCATGACGCTCGTAGTAGAGCTCGTCGACTGCCTTCATTGCGGGCTTGGTCTCTGCAAGGTCGGTCATGAAACCGGCGCGGTTGATACCGTAATCACTGGCATCGCCAAGAGTTTCGGCATATTCAGCCTGACCAATGCCGCCGTCAACCAGAAGCATCTTGGGTGCATAGTCCTGCTCCTTGCAGGTCTTGGTGAAAAGAATCATGTCGCTGAGGTAAGCAGCGGAGATAACCACGTCCGCATCTGCCTTCTTCAGCTTCTGGACCTCGGAAGTGAGTTCGGGGGAGTTCGCTGCGAAGCAAACCTCTTCTGTCACTTCAAAGCCGCGGTCTTCCAGGATGGGCTTGATCAGATCACGGAAGTCACTGCCGTTAAGAGAGTTGTCATAGAACAGGGCGACCGTCTTGATGCCGGCGTTCTTGACGGAATTCATGTCGCTGAGGAAGTCAACCTCGTTCTTGATGAACATATTGGAGTCGGGCGTTGCACGGAAGAAGTACTTCCAGCCGTTCTCACACAGGCCGGGGTTGACGCAGTCGGGGCTGATGAAGATCTTGCCCAGACGCTCGGTAACCGTACCGATCGTTGCTGCAACAGCGGAGTTCAGGCAGCCGATAACTGCAACGGCGTTCTCATTGTCGGTCAGAACCTGCTCCGCGGCGGACATACCCTTCTGGGGGTCGGCTTGCGTATCGCCGAAAACAACTTCCAGTTTTGCACCACCCATGCTGGTGATACCGGAGGTCTTTGCACCGGGGAGGTCGATGTCGTATTCATCATTAATAATGTCTACCGCAAGACGGATGCCGTTGGCCATGTTGTTGCCGGTGGTAGCGCTTGCACCGGTCAGGGGATACAGCGCGGCAAACTGGATGGTGTCAACATCCACGCTGCCAGAGGGATCTGCCGGAGTGCTGTTGGAGGGCTTGTCGCTTGTGCTGGGTTCCTCGTTGCCTGCGCAGCCAGCCAGAGCTGCAAGCACAAAGACGAGTGCCAGAATAAGTGCGAGAATTCTGTAGCAGTGTTTCATTGTTGGGCTCCTCTCAAATATTGATAAATACTGGTCAGCAATGCACAAATAAAAAAGAAAATGTTGTTTTCAAATAAATGTGCCTGTGCATCCAGAACCTAACCCTAGATTACTACATTTTTTCTTTGATGTCAACAAAAAATATTTATTTTCAACATATTATAAACACGGCGGTGCGGAAAGAATTCAGAGAAATAATAGTTATTTTCATATAGAAAAACGTAGATTTCATATTAAATTCGTAGAAATTCAAAACAATTTGCAAAAGCGACGCCGCTGGGAGCAGAATAGCTTTTTGTTGAAATCAACAGTTTTTGAGTGCGTATTTTGTGAAAAATAACTGCATTCAACGTAAAAACTTTAAAATAATTTTTGAATCGCAGAAAAAATATGTTGACTTCAAAAATAAAGTATGGTACGATTTCTTTGGAAGAATCACTTCCGCAATTTGATTTTGGAGGTTTATATTACATGAAAGCAATTGTCAAATACGGCGCTCCGCAAATCAAAGGTACTTATCATTTTATTGATATTCCAGAGCCCGTCTGCGGTGATGATGATGTGATTATTGAAGTAAAAGCTGCAGCAATCTGTGGCGCAGATATGCTGCACTGGGGCGTTGAAAATGGCTGTACAGATTTTAATCATGTCCGCGGTCATGAATTCTCCGGTGAAATTGTCGAAGTCGGTAAAAATGTAACGGCTTGGAAGGTCGGCCAGCGGGTTGTATCAGACAATACTGCACACGTTTGCGGTAAATGCCATGCCTGTATGCGAGGCGATTATCTGCTCTGCTCCGAGCACGTAAACCTCGGCCTTGGTTATGGCTACAGCGGCGGCTTCACCAAATACTGCAAGATCCCCGGCGAGATCCTGCACATCCATCCGCAGGCGCTGTGGGAGATTCCCGAAAACGTCAGTTATGAAGAGGCCGCTGTGCTTGATCCGATCAGCAATGCCTACAAGGCGCTCGCGGAAGAGTCCAATCTTCTGCCCGGCGAAAATGTCGTCATTTTCGGCACTGGTCCGCTCGGCCTGTTTGCAACGCAGATGGCTAAAATCATGGGTGCGGTGAATATTGTAATGGTTGGTTTGCAGGAAGACGTTCCCTACCGCTTCCCGGTCGCTCTGAAATGCGGCGCGGCCGTCTGCGTGAATGGCTCCACGGAGGATGTCGTTGCTCGCTGCCGTGAACTCTGCGGCGGGCCGGAAGGTGTGGATTTGGTTGTAGATTGTGCCGGTGCCCCCGCCTCCCTGCAGCAGGGCATTGCCATGCTGCGCGTTGATGGGCAGCTTATTCGCATCGGTCAGGGCTTCCGTCCCCTGAATTTCGACATCAATGACATTACCAAAAAGAGTTTGGACATTAAGGGACACTTTGCCTACAACTCCATTTCATGGAAGAACTCCATCAACCTCCTGAAGTCCGGCATGATCAAGGTCGAGCCGATGATCACGCATCGTCTGGGCCTGTCGCAGTGGAAGGAAGGCTTCGAAAAGATGGCCAGCCGCGAGGCGATCAAGGTCATTTTCCACTACGACTGCGACTAAGAGGGAAAAAGAATGAAGAATACGGAAGCGATCCTGGTCACGCCGGGATTGATGAAAATTCAGGAAGCGCCCATGCCGGAGCCTGCGGACGATCAGGTGCAGATCAAGGTGGAGTATGTCGGCATCTGCGGTTCCGACGTCCACGGCTTTGAATGCGGGCCCTTCATCCCGCCCAAGGATCCCAACCAGAAGATCGGCCTCGGCCACGAGTTTGCCGGCACGGTCACGAAGGTCGGCGCGGGCGTGAAGAAATTCAAGGTGGGCGACCGCGTCCTGTGCGAGCCCGGCGTCCCCTGCGGCAAGTGCAAGTACTGCCTGAGCGGGCACTATAATATCTGCCCCGACGTGGACTTCATGGCGACGCAGCCGAATTACCGCGGCGCGCTGACCAACTATCTGGTACATCCGGAGAGCTTTACCTACCATCTGCCCGACAACATGAGCATGATGGAAGGCGCGCTGGTCGAGCCGGCGGCCGTGGGTATGCACGCGGCGGAAAAGGGCGGCGCAGCCCCCGGCAAGAAGATCGTCATTCTCGGCGCCGGCTGCATCGGCCTGATGACGCTTCAGGCCTGCCACATCATGGGCGCCTCGGAGATCGTCGTGGTCGATCTGATTGAAAAGCGCCTGCAAATGGCCAAAAAACTGGGCGCGATGGAGATCGTGGACAGTGCCTCCTGCGACGCGGTCGAGCGCGCGAAAGAGCTGCTCGGCGGCAGAGTCAGCTGCGCCGCGCTCGATGACAGAGCGGGCGTTGCGGCGATACTTCGCTGCCTTGAGCTGCTCAAAGATAAAAATCACGGATGCCGCATCAGCGTGCTGTTCTCGTCTCAGGAGGAGACGGGCGGCAGCGGCGCGGCGGCGGGCGGCTTTGCGGCTGCACCCGATGAGGCTATCGCCGTTGATGTTAGCTTCGCCATGGCTCCGGGACTCAAAAAGGAGAAGTGCGGCAAGCTCGGCGGCGGCGCGATGATAGGCTTCTCGCCCTCACTCGATTATTCGATGTCCCGCACCCTTGAGCGCATCGCCGACGAAAACGGCATCGCTCGCCAGTGCGAGGTCATGAGCGGCAGTACGGGCACCAGATTCAGGTTGCCGGAAGCGGAGTCAGAATGGGACTCATCTCTATTCCACAGAGAAATATGCACACTGCGGCTGAGATAGTCGATCTAAATGATATCGAGGCAGTCGCCCGACTTATGGCGGCATATATAATCGAAAGGGGGCGCGCATGATGTACGGACTGCTCGAAAAACTCTGCTCGATAGGCGGCGTGTCCGGCAGGGAAGATAAGGTGCGCGAGTTCATAATCTCCGAGATAGACGGCTTCGCCGATTGGCGCGTCGCAACTGCGCTTATCTCCGGCTTCACCGCCAAAGAAGCGGTTGTCTCCACAATGTCCGTCCTGCTCAACACGAGCGTATCGACCCTCGGCGGCGCACTCTCCGCTATGTTCACCCCGCTGACCGCCGCGAGCTTCCTCGCGTTCACTCTGCTCTATACGCCCTGCGTCGCCGCAGTTGCAACGTGAGATGAACTCGACCCTTGCAACGATAGGCATAGTCATTCTCCAGTGCGTTGTCGCGTGGCTTGTCGCGTTCGGCGTTTATCAGATAGGGAGCCTGATAGCATGAAACCCGTTGATTTTGTTATAATAGCCGTTATAGTTCTGCTCGTTGTGCTCGCGATAGTTTCGATCCGCAGGCAGAAAAAGCGCGGCGGATGCTGCGGCTGCTCAGGCTGCAGCGGCTGCTGCTCGCAGTGCGAAAAAAGTAAAG
>OHHU01000682.1_pt1 | contig 19027 bp, 10 predicted proteins | sample 1568151 | NCBI WGS metagenome assembly OHHU01 (sample SAMEA3879572, study PRJEB24766) | human gut metagenome | biome: human-associated habitat; feature: feces | place: USA | collected 1985/1987 | reverse complement strand
TCCTCCAGCTCTATAAGAACGGCCTTGCCTACAAGGCCAAGATGCCGGTCAACTGGTGCACCTCCTGCAAATGCGTGCTTGCCAACGAGGAGGTCGTGGAAAATGTCTGCGAGCGCTGCGGCAGCCCGGTCGTCCGCAAGGAGAAGAGCCAGTGGATGCTCCGCATCACGAAATACGCCCAGCGTCTGCTGGACGATCTGGACGACGTGGACTACATCGAGCGCGTGAAGATCCAGCAGCGCAACTGGATCGGCCGCTCCACCGGCGCGGAGGTGCGCTTCGGCAGCACGCTGGGCGATGATGTCGTGGTCTACACGACCCGCCCGGACACGCTCTTCGGCGCGACGTACATGGTCCTTTCCCCGGAGCACGCACTGGTGGAGAAGTGGATGGACCGTCTGGAAAATGCTGACGAGGTCAAGGAATATCAGAAGGCAGCGGCGGCGAAGTCCGATTTTGAGCGCACCGAGCTTTCCAAGGAAAAGACCGGCGTGCAGCTCCGCGGCGTGAAGGGTATCAACCCTGTCAACGGCAAGGAGATCCCCATCTTTATCTCCGACTATGTCCTTGCGACCTATGGTACCGGCGCGATCATGGCCGTTCCGGCGCATGACGAACGCGACTGGGACTTTGCCAAGAAGTTCGGCTGTGAGATCATTGAGGTCGTCAAGGGCGGCAACGTGCAGGAAGCAGCCTTCACCGACTGTGCAACCGGCGTGATGGTCAATTCCGGCTTCCTCGACGGCATGAGCGTCGAAGAGGCGAAGAAGGCGATCGTCGCCTATCTGGAGGAGAAAAAGCTCGGCGAGGCGAAGGTCAACTTCAAGCTGCGCGACTGGGTCTTCTCCCGTCAGCGCTACTGGGGCGAGCCGATCCCCATTGTCCACTGCCCGAAGTGCGGTACCGTTCCGCTGGACGAAAAGGACCTGCCGCTGATTCTGCCGGAGGTCGAGAGCTATGAGCCGACCGACGACGGCCATTCTCCTCTTGCGAACATCCCCGAATGGGTGAATACCACTTGCCCGTGCTGCGGCGGATCGGCCAAGCGCGAAACGGATACCATGCCCCAGTGGGCAGGCTCCTCGTGGTATTACCTGCGCTATATGGATCCGCACAATGACAAGGCGCTGGCCAGCCCGGAAGCCCTGAAATACTGGAGCCCCGTGGACTGGTACAACGGCGGTATGGAGCACACCACGCTGCATCTGCTCTATTCCCGTTTCTGGCACAAGTTCCTCTTTGATATCGGCATTGTGCCGACGAAGGAGCCCTATGCCAAGCGCACGAGCCACGGCATGATCCTCGGCGAGGGCGGCATCAAGATGTCCAAGTCTCGCGGCAACGTCATCAATCCGACGGACGTCATCCGGGAATTCGGCGCGGACACGATGCGCACTTATATCATCTTCATCGGCGACTTTGAGAAGGCGGCGACGTGGGCGACCAACGCGGTCAAGGGATGCAAGCGCTTCCTCGACAAGGTCTGGAATCTCGCCGAAACCGTGACCGATCACGAGACGGCGTATTCCAAGAAGAACGAGGCCATCCTCCACAAGACCATCCGTAAGGTCACATCCGACATCGACGCGCTCAAGGGCAACACCGCGCTTGCCGCACTGATGACGCTGACGTCCACCCTGACGGACAATGGCTGCAACGCTGCCGAGCTCAAGACGCTTTTGCAGCTGCTCAGCCCCTTTGCACCGCATATCTGCGACGAGATCTGGCAGCTCCATGGCTTCGAGGGCATCTGCTCCGTTTCTTCCTGGCCGACCTATGACGAGGAGAAGTGCAAGGATTCCGAGATCGACATGGCCGTGCAGGTCAACGGCAAGCTCCGCGGCACCATTCATGTTGCGGCGGATCTGGACAACGAAACGGTCATCGCCGCGGCGACGGCGGACGAGAAGATCGCACGCTTCCTGGAAAAACAGGGTGGCTCCATCATCAAGACCATCGTCGTGAAGAACAAGCTGGTCAACCTGATCGTGAAATAACCTTAGTCCGCCGGGAGGCTACTCCCGGCGGATTTTTTGCAGGGAATGGGGAATAAGTTTTGTGTTCCGACCGTTTTTCGCATATTTTTTTGAAAAAGAGGCGTACAATACGGGAAAACGATGTAATCTAACAACCTGAAAGGAAAAGGTGACAAATTCATTAGTATTCCGTTAAAACAGTTGAAATTTTTGTGCAAAGTTGTATAATAGATAGCGTCAGTTGGGAAGGGCAAGGTCTGCTTTCTCCGGGAAGCGTCTTTGCCCCTGCGAACGGACGCAAAGAAATCACTGGGACAAAGGAGCACGTTTGAATGGAGCAGACAATGCACAATTCCCTCAAGAGATTCTCCATGGGGGATGAATCGCGGGCGTACACCTTCCTCGGCTGCCATAAGGCGGAGCAGGACGGCGTTCCCGGATATGTTTTCCGCGTCTGGGCGCCGCGTGCGCAGGGCGTGAGTGTGACCGGCGACTGGAATTTCTGGAATCCGATGGATATGCCGATGACCTATCTGGAATACGGCGTCTGGGAGGCATTTTCCATCTATGCCAAGGAGGGCGACGCTTATAAATTCTGCGTCCGCCGTGCCGACGGAAGCACGGTATACAAATCCGATCCCTATGGCTTCCGTACCTGCCGCCTGCCGGAGACCTCCAGCCGGGTCTGCACGCTGGACGGCTATACGTGGGGTGATGCCGCTTACAGCCGCCAGCAGGGCAAGCGCAAGCTGCTCGACAGCCCGATGAACATCTACGAGGTTCATTTCGGCTCATGGCGGCGCAAGCCGGACGGAAGCTGCTATAATTACGAAGAACTGGCTGACGAGTTGGTTCCTTACCTCAAGGAGATGGGCTACACCCATCTGGAACTGATGCCGCTGGCCGAATACCCCTACGACCCCTCCTGGGGCTATCAGGTGACGTGTTATTATGCGCCGACCTCGCGCTATGGTGAGCCGCAGCAGCTCATGCGCTTTGTGGATAAGTGCCATCAGGCGGGCATCGGCGTTTTGCTGGACTGGGTACCGGCGCATTTCCCCAAGGATGAAAACGGCTTGTATGAATTTGACGGCACCTGCTGCTATGAGCTGTCCGACCCCATGATGAACGAGCATCCGGACTGGACAACGCGGATATTCGACTTCGGCAAGGGCGAGGTGCAGTCCTTCCTCATCTCCAACGCCGTCTATTGGATGGAATACTATCACATTGACGGCCTGCGCGTGGACGCGGTGGCTGCGATGCTTTACCTCGACTACGGCCGCAAGGAGTATCATCCCAATAAGTTCGGCGGCAAGGAAAATCTGGAGGCGATCGCCTTCCTGCGTAAACTCAACCGCGCGGTGTTCTCCGCCCGGCGCAATGCGATCACGGCGGCGGAGGAATCCACAGCATATCCCATGGTGACCAAGCCGGACTACGACGGCGGCCTCGGCTTCCTCTATAAGTGGAACATGGGCTGGATGAACGATATGCTCCACTATATGTCGCTGGACCCGCTCTTCCGCAAGGGCAGCCACAACAATCTGACCTTCTCCATGACCTACGCCTACTCGGAGAACTTCATCCTACCGCTTTCGCATGACGAGGTCGTCCATGGCAAGGGATCCCTCATCAACAAAATGCCGGGGGATTACGACGCAAAATTCAGCAACCTTCGCGTGCTGTATGGCTTTATGATGAGCCATCCGGGCAAGAAGCTCAACTTCATGGGCAACGAATTTGCGCAATTTATCGAATGGCGCTATGATCAGCAGCTCGACTGGATGCTGCTCGGCTACGATCGGCACCGTCAGATGCAGGCCTATGTCCGTGATCTGAACCACTTCTATCTGGACAACAGCAGCCTGTGGAACAACGATTCCGACTGGAACGGCTTCCGCTGGATCGCGCCGGACGACTGCGACAACAGCATTGTTTCCTACCGCAGGATCGACCGCAGAGGCAGAGAGCTGATTGTGATCTGTAACTTCTGCCCGGTCGAGCGCACCGGCTATCGCCTTGGCCTGCCAAAACCCGGTGAATATCAGGTGGTATTCAACAGCGATGACGCTGCCTACGGCGGCACGGGAATGGCACTTGCCGACGTCGTGGCAGAGAAAGAACCCATGCACGGCTTATCCTATTCCGGCGAATTCACGATCCCGCCGCTTTCGACAACCTTCTACCGCAGAAAGGTCACACCGAGAAAACACAAAAAGGAGGATTGAGCATGAGCTTTCAGAAAAAACACTGCGTTGCAATGCTTCTTGCCGGCGGTCAGGGCAGCCGTCTGATGGTGCTGACGGAAAATACCGCCAAGCCTGCCGTTCCCTTCGGCGGGAAATACCGCATCATTGATTTTCCGCTTTCCAATTGTGTCAATTCCGGCATCGACACCGTCGGTATCCTGACGCAGTACCAGCCGCTGGAGCTGAACGAATACATAGGCAACGGCCAGCCGTGGCGCCTGAACCGCAGCCATGGCGGTGCGCAGGTCCTGCCGCCCTATGCCAAGAGCAAAAAGTCCGAGTGGTACAAGGGAACGGCGAACGCTATCTATCAGAATATTCCATTCATCGAGCGCTACGATCCGGACGACGTGCTCATTCTCTCCGGCGATCATATCTACAAGATGGACTATGCGGCCATGCTCCGCTACCACGAGCAGAGAAAGGCTGACTGCACCATCGCGGTGCGGACGGTCCCCATTGAGGAGGCCAGCCGCTTCGGTATCATGAACACCCGCGAGGACGGCGAAATTTACGAGTTTGAGGAAAAGCCCAAAAAGCCGAAGAGCACCAACGCCTCCATGGGCATCTATGTGTTCAAGTGGTCGGTATTGAAGAAGTTCCTCATCGCGGACGAAGAGAATCCCAAATCCGAAAATGATTTCGGCAAGAATGTCATCCCGGCGATCCTTGCGGCGGGCCACCGCCTGTTTGCCTATCAGTTTGAGGGCTACTGGAAGGACGTCGGAACGATCAACTCCCTTTGGGAGGCCAACATGGACCTTCTGGGGACGGAGCCTGCCTTCAACCTCTACGGGGAGAAGGGCAAGCGCATCTATGCCAGAAATTATGCCATGCCGTCGAGCTTCATTGCCAAGGAATCCAAAAATGTCAACAGCCTGATCGCGGAAGGCTGCGAGATCTTCGGCAGCATTTCCCACTCGGTCATCTCCACCGGCTGCACGGTGGAGGAAGGTGCGATCGTGGAGGACAGCGTCATCATGCCGAATGTGCGCATTGAAAAGGGCGCGATCATCCGCCACGCCATCATCGGCGAGGACTGCCGCATCTGCCGCGGCGCCGTGATCGGCGGGTCCTTCGCCGAGGGCGAGGACAGAAAGATCAGCGTTGTCGGAAAAGCCAAGACCATTGCGCCGAATTCGGCCATTATGCCGGGCGAGATCCGCTGAAGGAGGGAAATATCATGACTGCAATGGGAATCGTATTTGCGAATATTTATGACAGCTCCCTTGGTTCTCTGACCAACAAGCGCACCATGGCGTCGCTCCCTTACGGCGGACGCTACCGCCAGATCGACTTCTCCCTGTCCAACATGACGAACTCCGGCATCCGCCACATCGGTATCATCACGAAGCACAACTATCAGTCCCTGATGAACCACATCGGCTCCGGTCAGGAGTGGGACCTTGACCTGGAGGAGGGCGGTCTGGAATTCCTGACGCCGTTTGCGATGGGTCACAACGGCTCCTACCGCGGCAAGCTGGAGGCACTCAATTCCGCAAAGTCCTTTTTGGAGGATTCGGCAGAGGATTATATCATTCTGGCGGACAGCGGCGTGCTCTGCGCCATTGATTTCCGCAAGGTGCTGGCCGATCATATCGCCTCCGGCGCAGATCTGACGGTCGTCACCAAAGAGGGGATCGCCAACGGGGAAAAGCAGCTTGATCTGGCGGTCCGTGTCGATGATAACAACCGGGTCACGGATCTGGCGGTGGACTACTGCGCGGGCAAGGAGTATCTTGCGTCCATGGGTATCTTCATCATCAGCCGCGAGCTGTTGATCCGGGAGGTAACGGAAGCCGTGGCGCATAATCGCTATCATTTTGAGCGCGACCTCGTCATGCATGGCTTTGCCGAAACCGGAATGACGGTCAATGCCTACCGCTTTGGCGGGATCGCACTGTTCAACGAGAGCACGACGGAGTTTTATCACAACAATCTGGCGCTCGTTCGCCCGGAGGTGCGCTATGGACTCTTCGGCAGCGGTCTGACGATCTACACCAAGGTTCGCGATGAGGTTCCGACCTACTACGGCGAGCATTCCGAGATCGACGACTGCATCGTCGCCGACGGCTGCACGCTGGAAGGCAGAGCGAGCAATTCCGTTCTCTTCCGCGGCGTGCGGCTGGAGGCCGATGCGGAGGTGCGCGACTGCGTCATCATGCAGGGCTGCGTGATCGGCGAAGGTGCAGATCTGGAATGTGTCATTTTGGATAAAGAAGTCATCGTGCGGCCCGGCGCCGTGCTGCGCGGCACGATGGATCATCCGCTGGTATTCAAAAGAGGAGAAGTGGTATGAAAATTGCAATGGTCGCTTCCGAAGCGGCTCCCTTTGTCAAAACAGGCGGGCTGGGAGATGTGATGCAGGCGCTGCCTGCCGAGCTCTCCCGCATCAAGGGCAATGAGATCGTCCTGCTCCTGCCGTACTACAAGAAGCTGAAGCAGGACCCGAACCTTCAGGTGGAATATATCGGCTCGTTCAATATGGAACTGGCATGGCGGGAGAGCTACGTCGGCATCCTGCGCCTGAAGTCCCGCCGCAAGAAGTTACAGGTCTATTTCATCGACAATGACTACTATTTCGGCGCGCGCGGTTCGATCTACGGCGACTTTGACGACGGCGAGCGGTTTGCCTATTTTTCCAAGGCCGTTCTTGCAGCGCTGTATTATCTGGATTTCAAGCCGGAGATCCTGCACTGCCACGACTGGCAGGCCGCCATGGCGGTCATTTATTACCGCGCGCTCTACCACGACTGGAGCCCGGATACCAGGACGGTATTCACCATCCACAATGTGGAGTATCAGGGCTGGGCGGATGCATCCTTCTTTGATAACACGCTTGGTCTTCCGGAGGAGTACCGCGGCAGACTTACCTTTGACGGCGCGATCAACATGATGAAAGGCGCCATTGAGGTGGCGGACATTGTGACGACCGTTTCCAAGTCCTACGCGGACGAGCTGCGCTATCCTTACTATGCGCACCGGCTCGACGGCGTGCTGCGCAATGCGTGGCTGTGGGGCATTACCAACGGCATTGACACGACGACGTTTGACCCGGCAACCGACAAGGCGATCGCCGTGCACTATTCCGCTGCACACATGGAGGGCAAGTGGGAAAACAAGCGGGCGCTGCGCGAAGAGCTCGGCCTGCGGACGGACACGGATGCGCCCATCCTCGCGATGGTGACCCGGCTGGCCGGACACAAGGGCATCGACCTGCTGTGCTATATCTTCCAGCGCCTGATGGAACGGGAGGTGCAGCTCGTCATCGTCGGCACGGGTGAGCGGCAGTATGAGTATGCACTCAGCGCCTTTGCGCGGCAGTATCCCGGCAGGGTCGCCGTGCGGCTGTGCTTCGATCAGGAGCTTGCCTCGCGGATCTACGCCGGTGCGGATATTTATCTGATGCCGTCGAAGTCCGAGCCCTGCGGCCTGTCGCAGCTCATCGCCATGCGCTACGGCACGGTGCCGGTTGTTGCGGCGACCGGCGGCCTGCGGGATACCGTTCCGCCCTATAATTCCGAAACGAAGGAAGGCCGCGGCTTTACCTTCCAGAGCTACAACGCGGACGACTTCCTCGGCGCGATCGACCGTGCGGTCGGCCTTTACTACGGTGCGCGCGAGGAATGGAATGAACTGGCAAAACGCGACATGGAATGCGACTTCAGTTGGCAGCAGCCTGCCGCGGAATATATGCAGCTTTACACCGAGCTGCGCAGCAAGTAATCCCCGGGAAGCTCCGTGCTCCGGAGCTTCCACAGACAGACAATTAGGAGGCAACTATGCAGAAATCAAAACAGACAGTGAATGCCGCTCGCCCGGAACTGACCGTCAACCCCAAAGAGGCGATGCAGGACGCGCTGCGCCGTCTTTTCGGCTGCGGTCTGGAGGATGCAACGGAAAAGCAGGCCTACCGTGCACTTTGCACGGTCGTGCGGGAGCTTCTCGCAGAGAAGAACCGCGTTTTCCAGGATCGCTGCGCCGAGGAGCAGAAAAAAGAAGTTTATTATATGTCCATGGAGTTCCTTGTCGGCACGAGCCTGCGCAACAACCTGTTCAACCTCGGCGTGGAGAAGGAATACCGCGAAATGCTCGAACAGGCCGGGATCAACATCGACCACCTGTACGCCATGGAACCGGATGCCGGCTTAGGCAACGGCGGCCTCGGCCGTCTGGCGTCTTGCTATATGGACGCAGGCACCGGCCTTGGCTATCCCATCACCGGCTGCTCCATCCGCTATGAATTCGGCATCTTCCGCCAGAAGATCGTCGACGGCTGGCAGATGGAATTCCCGGATAACTGGCTGGAAATGGGCGACGTATGGCTCCGCACCCGCGAGGATGATGCCGTGGAGGTCAAGTTTGGTGGCGAGGTCCGCGAGTGGATGGACAACGGCCGCTTCAAGGTCGCGCAAGTCGGCTATAACTCCGTCATCGCCGTGCCGCATGATATGTTCATCTCCGGCTATGACAGCGACGCTGCCAACCGCCTGATCCTCTGGAGCGCCAAGTTGCCGCAGAGCTTCGATATGGCGGCTTTCTCCCGCGGCGACTACGTCCGCGCGCTGGAGCAGAACGCCATGGCGGAAACGATCTCCAAGGTCCTTTACCCGGCGGACGATCACATTCAGGGCAAGCGCCTGCGCCTGAAGCAGCAGTACCTGCTGGTTTCCGCCTCCCTGCAGAGCATCCTGAAAAAGCACTATAAGAAGTATCACACCTATTCCAATCTGGCCGACAAGCTGGCCATCCACATCAACGACACCCATCCGGCGCTCTGCGTACCGGAGCTGATGCGCCTGCTGATCGACGAGCACGATTTCGGCTGGGACGAGGCGTGGGAGATCACCTGCAACATCCTGTCCTATACCAACCACACCGTCATGAGTGAGGCGCTGGAGCGCTGGAACGTCGATCTGTTCCGCGAGCAGCTTCCGCGGGTCTACTCCATCTGTGTAGAGATCAACCGCCGCCTGATCGAGCATCTGTGCGCGGTCTATCCCAACGACTGGGGCAAGATCAACTATATGGCAGTTATTTCAAACAACGAAGTCCATATGGCGAATCTCTGTCTTGCCGCCTGCCATGCCGTCAACGGCGTTTCCAAGCTGCACACGGACATCCTGCGCAACGGCATTTTCCGCGACTACTGCCAGATCACGCCGGACCGCTTCCTGAATGTAACGAACGGTATCGCGTACCGCCGCTGGCTGTGCCAGTCCGACCCGCTGCTGACGGACTACCTCACCACACTCATTGGCGACGGCTTCAAGCGCGACGCGCGCGACCTGGAAAAACTGATGAAGTACGAGAACGACGAAAAGGTCCTCGCCGAGCTGCGCAAAATCAAGCGCAAGAACAAGGAACGTCTTGCTAAGCTGATCGAGGATCAGAACGGCGTTCGCGTCAACCCGGATTCCATTTTCGATATTCAGATCAAGCGTCTGCATGAGTATAAGCGGCAGCTGCTGAACATCCTGCACGTGCTGTATCTGTACAACCAGATCAAGAAGAACCCGGATGCGCCTTTCGTACCCAGAACCTTCATTTTTGCGGCCAAGGCCTCGGCCGGTTATATCCGCGCAAAGCAGACGATCAGCCTGATCGTGGCGGTGTCCAACTTCATCAATGCCGATCCTGAGGTGCGTGACAAGCTCAAGGTCGTCTTTATCGAGGACTACAAGGTTTCCCTCGCGGAGATCATCATCCCGGCGGCGGACATCTCCGAGCAGATCTCCGTGGCGGGCAAGGAGGCCTCCGGCACCGGCAATATGAAGCTCATGATCAACGGCGCCGTGACCATCGGCACGCTGGACGGCGCGAACGTCGAGATCCACGAGCAGGTGGGTGACGACAACATCGTCCTGTTCGGTATGAAGGCGCACGAGGTCGACGAGCTCTGGCAGCGCGGCTATGATCCCAACGAGTTCCTGACCGACGACCTGCGCGAGGTGCTGGATATGCTGACCTCCGGCATCCTCGGCCAGCGCTTTGACGATCTGGTCGACTCTCTGCTGACCAAGCGGTTCGGCGTTGCCGACCCCTATATGACCATCGCAGATTTCGCGGATTATGCGAGAGCACAGCGACTGGTTTCCGAGCTTTATCTGGATCAAAAGAAGTTTGCGCATATGTCGCTGGTCAACATTGCCAAGGCGGGTATTTTCTCCTCTGACCGCGCCGTCAAGGAGTATGCCGAAAAGATCTGGGATCTGGACTGATGCGAATTTTATTTGACAGCAGACAGGAATCGTACAAAACCCCGTTCGGAACACTCCGGACGGGGGAGTCCTGCATTTTGCATATGAGGATTCCCGTGAACTGCGGGGCGACCTCCGTAACTCTGATCGTGGAAAACTGCGAGGAACAGCCCTACCGCGAGTTTCCCTTTATAAGGGACGGGAGCGACGGTGTGTACGACACGTGGAGCTGCCGCTTTGCGCTGGAAGAGCGAGGCCTGTACTTTTACTGGTTTCGCGTCGGCAAAACGGATGGCAGCTTCCGCCTTTTCCGGCAGGGCGACCAGACCAATATGGAAGCAGGGGAGAAGTGGCAGGTCAGTGCCATTCCGGCAGACTTTACGGTGCCGGAGTTTGCGCGCGGTGCGGTCATGTATCAGATCTTTCCGGATCGCTTCCACCAGGTCGGCCGCTGCGACCTGACCGACAAGCTCCAGCCCTTCTGGATCCATCAGAAGCTCTCCGATACGCCGCAGTATACGGCGGATGCCGGCGGCAACTGGTGCAGCGACTTCTATGGCGGAAATCTGGAAGGTATCCGGGAAAAGCTGTCCTATCTGCACACGCTGGGCGTCAAGGTTCTCTATCTGAATCCCGTATTCATGGCCTATTCCAATCACCGCTATGATACGGCGGATTACAAGCGTATCGACCCCATGCTCGGCACGGAGGAGGACTTCGCAGCTCTCTGCCGGGATGCGCACGCGCTGGGAATGCGCGTCATTCTCGACGGTGTCTTTTCCCACACGGGCAGCAACAGCGTCTACTTCGACGCCAAGGGCGTGTTCGGCAACGGCGCGGTGTCCAACCCGAATTCGCCATACCGCTCTTGGTATCGCTTCCGCCACTATCCGGACGATTATGACGCATGGTGGAATACGCCGACGCTTCCGAATGTTGAGGAGCTGTCGGAAAGTTATGTAAACTACATCATTGAGGATGAGGACTCTGTCATTGCCCACTGGCTCCGATTGGGCGCGGACGGATTTCGACTGGACGTGGTCGATGAGCTGCCGGATGAATTTGTCTTAAAGCTCAAGCGGCGCCTGCGCGGGCTCAAGCCGGACGCGCTGCTGATCGGCGAGGTCTGGGAGGATGCTTCCAACAAGCGCGCCTACGGCGTGTCACGGCGGTATTTCGTGGACGCGGAGCTGGATTCCGTGATGAACTATCCCTGGCAGAAGGCAATCATTGCCTATGTTATGGGCGCGGACGATGGCAGCGGGCTGGGCGAATGTATCATGCGCCTCGCGGAGAACTATCCGCCGCAGGTGCTTCCCTGCGTGATGAACCTGCTGGGAACGCACGACACGATGCGCATTCTGACACGGTTGGGCGGGGATTTTCACGGCTCAAAGGAGGCGTGGGCGGCATACCGCCTTTCTCCGGAAGCGCGAAAGACTGCGGTGGAGCGCTTGCGGCTCGCGGCGTTTTTACAGTTCATGCTGCCCGGCATGGCGAGCATCTACTACGGCGACGAGGCCGGCATGGAGGGCGGAGAGGATTCGTTCTGCCGGCGCTATTACCCGTGGGGCGAGGAGGACGAGGCGCTGCGCAGCTACTTTGCCGCGCTTTGCCGTGTGAAAAACGAAACGCCCGCCCTGCGTGACGGCGACGTTCGCGTGCGGCAGGCGGGCGGAGGGAAACTCTGCTTCGTCCGTCGGATCGACGCCTGTGACGCGGAGATTTATGTCAACCGGTCGCAGGAAAACTGGCAGCTTCCGGAAAACGGAGAGCTCCGCTTCGGCGGCGGGATCGCATGGACGGATACGGCCGGGATCACGCTGCGTCCGGGCGGATTTGCTCTTCTCCTGCGTAGGAAAGACTGAATGCTTTTCCAGCGCAGGAATGGATCGCCGTAAAGGCGAATAATTATCAATCTCAGGCGCAGTACCGCAGACCCGTAAAAAGGCGGCATCTGCGCCTGAAACCACTTTCTATGGTGGCGTTTTCCATCGGCAGACGGCATATGAAGTGCTGCGGACAGACGTGACTTGTGAATTTTCAATGAAAAAAGCGCCCGGTTTTGGCGGCTTGCTATAAAAATTCACGGAAGTTGCGAAAAGCGCAAAAAAAATCATTTTTTAGTTGATTCTCGCAATCAAATGTGCTATCATATTAACAAATCATGAATGGACTCGCTGTACGAACGAGTGTCCGCGAAGGACATACAAAAATTTTTAGCCTGAATAATTTCCTGTGGCGATCACAGTAAATTATATAATTTTATGTAGGAGGAAAAGAAATGAAGAAGAATCTGACAAAGCTTTTTGCATTGCTTCTTGTTCTGGCCATGATCACCGTCATGTTCGCCGGCTGCAAGGGCAACGATGAGCCTACAGATCCCAGCAACTCTGATGCTTCTACCGAGCCTTCTTCCGAGGCTACCGAGAAGCATGAAAACAAGGTTATCTACGGCAGCGACACTGAGCTCTCCGGTGACCTTGGCAACGCATGGTGGACCAACAACGCCACCGACAAGCTGATCCGTGACCTGATCAACGACTACGACGTTATCATGTTCGATCAGTTTGGCCAGATGAAGGTCAACGAGACCGTTTCCGACGGCGTTCAGACCGCTGAGAACGAAGACGGCACCGCTACCTACACCGTCAAGATCAAGCAGGGCCTGACCTACAACGACGGCACTCCGATCACGGCTGCCGACTATGTCGCTTACATGCTGGTTCAGTTCTCTCCGCCAACTCTGGAAGCCGGTGCTACCGTTTCTTCCGACACCGTTGTCGGCGGTACTGAGTATCAGAACGGTGAGTCCAAGGTTCTTGCGGGTCTCCGTCTGCTCGACGAGTACACCTACTCCATCTCCATCACCCCGGACTATGCCAACTACTACTATGGCCTGACCTACGCCTCCCTGTCTCCTCTGTATCTGCCGCTGTACAGCTCCGCTGCGCTGACGGTTAAGGATGACGGCGAGGGCGCTTATCTGGACGGCGGCGAGCTGAAGGCTGACGAAATCAATGCCTCCCGTTACGTCTATGAGAACCGTGTCACTGCCGGCCCGTATGTCATCAAGAGCATTGATACCGGCGCTCTGACTGCGACCCTCGAGATCAACCCCAACTACGCAGGTAACTTCGAAGGCCAGAAGCCTTCCATCCAGACCATCGTCGTTGTCAAGTCTGAAGACGATTCCAAGATGGACGCTTTCACCACCGGTGAGATCACCTTCCTGTCCCAGCTGTCCGAAGGCGACCAGATCAAGACCGCTCTCGAGCTCGTTGACTCCGGCAAGTACAACTACTGCCATTACACCCGTAACGGCTACGGCAAGATCCAGTTCCAGTGCGACGGCGGCCCCACGCAGTTCCAGGCTGTGCGTCAGGCAGTTGCTTACCTGCTCGACCGTGAAGAGTTCACCAACACCTTCACCGGCGGCTACGGCTCTGTCGTTCATGGCCCGTACTCCACCGCTCAGTGGATGTATGAGGACTCCGAGGAGCTCTTCAACGAGAAGCTGAACTCCTACGCATACGATCCCGAAAAGGCTGTCGAGGTCCTCAAGGCTGACGGCTGGACCCTCAACGCTGACGGCACTCCCTACTCCGGCACCGGCGTCCGCTACAAGGAAGTCACCGCTGAGCAGGCTGGCGATTATGCTCTGAACGTCAAGCTGGCTGACGGCCGTATCCTGATGCCTCTGCACATCATGTGGGCCTCCTCCGACGGCAACCCCGTTTCCACCCTGCTGGCTACCATGCTCGCCAATGGCAAGCAGACCGCCGATGCAGGCATGGTCATCGAGCAGAACGTCATGGCGTTCTCCGAGCTGCTGAACTGGATCTACCGCGACACCTCCGTTGGCGATCAGTACGGCGTGTTCACCTATGGTATGTTCAACCTGGCAACCGGCTTCGCGGATGTCTATGACTATGCGTACAACTACGCATCCGATCCCGATTCCAAGTATGTCAAGATGGGCTACAACCAGAACTACATCTTCGACAAGGAGCTCGACGACCTGTCCATGGATATGGTCTACAAGGCGGCTCCCGGCGATGACGCTGCCTTCCTGGATTACTTCCAGAAGTTCATCATCCGCTGGAACGAGCTTCTCCCGGAGATTCCTCTGTACTGCAACGACTACCACACCTTCTTCCCGTCCTGGCTGAAGAACTACAACGAGTCCAGCCTGTGGGACTTCCAGAGGGCTATTCTGTACGCTTCCATCGAGAACGCGGAATAATAGCGATCTTCCCCTAAAACCCAGCGACGGGGCGGCAATCCGCCCCGTCGCTTGCGACTTCTTATTTTACATTTCTTTTTTGAATCAGTGTAGCAAATTAAACTCGAAATCTTAGCCCCGCACCGGGGTTTTTTGATACATAACTTAGATAATTCAAAGAAAAGGAGGGTATGCGGATGACCAAATACGTATTAAAGCGACTGCTGTACATGGTAATCGTGTTTCTGCTTGTTTCGCTGCTGATGTATTCCATCTACAACCTGATTCCTACTGATCCGGCTCGTGCCCAGCTCGAACCGCTCAAGACAACGCTGAAGCCTGCCGAATATGAGCAGCGCTATCAGATCCTGCGAGAGCGGATGGGCTTGAACGATCCCCTGATTATCCGCTATTTGCGCTGGATGGGTATGTACCCGGATGTGAACGGTGAATTCAATGGTATGCTTCAGGGCAACTTCGGCTATTCTCAGATCTACAAGAAGGATGTCATTGAGGTCTTGCCTTCGCGTATGCTTAACACGATTTATATCAATATTTTCTCGACCCTTGTCGCGCTGGCCATCACCATCCCGCTCGGCATTTACTGCGCCGTTCATAAGAGAGGCGCAATTGATAAGGTCGTGCAGGTTGTGTCCATTGTCGGCTACTCCATCCCGGTGTATATTATTGCACTCGTCTTTATCTGGCTGTTTGCCGTTATCCTCGGCTGGCTGCCTGTCTTCGGCATGGGCACGCCGGGCAATAACTTCACCGGCTTCCGCGCCTTTATTGACAAGGTCTATTATATGACCCTGCCTGTTCTCGTCATGACGGTCGGCTCTCTCGGCGGCATGACCAGATATGTGCGCGCGGCCATGATCGAAGCGCTGGGCATGGACTGCATCCGTACCGCCCGCGCAAAGGGTCTGCGTGAGAAGGTCGTCGTCTACTCCCATGCATGGAGAAACGCGCTCCTGCCGGTTATCACCGTTCTGATCGGCTGGTTTATCAGCATCTTCTCCGGCTCTCTGATCATTGAGCAGATGTTTGCTCTCAACGGCATGGGTCAGCTTTACTATCAGGGCCTGACGAACAACGACTTTGAGCTTGCCTTGGCAATCCAGATGTTCTACGTTTTGATTGCCCTGATCGGTCAGCTCATTACCGACCTGAGCTACGGCCTTGTTGATCCGCGTGTCCGCGTTGATAAGTAAAGGAGGTTAGGAAATGAATAAGAAGAAAAAATCCGGCCTCTTTACCAGACTTTTCGGCAACCGCAATAAAGAGCACGACTTCATGAAGGAAGAGCAGCTCCAAAGCCCCGGCCGCCTGATTGCAAAGAATTTCCTGCATAACAAGCTCGGCATGATCGGTCTGATCGTGTTTCTCATCATTTTTGTTTTCGTTATGGTGGGACCGTATTTCTATGAGCTGGATCTGTCCTATCATGACAATACCCAGCTGAATGTTCCGCCAGGAAAGAACATGATGTCCATCCCTGATGCAATGAAGGGAAAGGTTGCTGACATCTCTCCCGGCACGACCTATGGCGTCGGCGTCGACACCGACGGTAAGGTCTATACCTGGGGCTACACCAAGTACACCGATAGCATTGACCTGAAGAATATTCCGGAAGAGGTTCGCAATACGAAGATCGTCAACGTTGCAGCCGGCTACGACCATATTGTTGCGTTGGATGAAAATGGCGGAATCTATGTCTGGGGCAATACGCGCCTGTTTCAGGATAGCATCCCTGACGATCTTGTCATGGCTAAGGCCTATGGTAAGAACCTCGGCATCAAGCAGATCGAGGCCAGCAACCAGTTCTCCGCTGCTGTGACCGAAGATGGCCACCTCTACGTCTGGGGCAACGCCAATGTTGCCGACATCAAGGTCAAGAAGGAATATCAGGGCAACATAGAGAAGGTTGCGTTGACGACCCGCGCCTACATCGCCCTGACGAAGGACGGCGCTGTCGTTTATTCTGGCTTCCAGAAGGATAATGCTCTGGTCCGCATTCCGGATGGCCTTTCCTCTGGCGTGGTTGACATTGCCGCTTCCAGCAATGCGGTTGCCGCCGTCAAGGAAGACGGCACGGTCGTTGTCTGGGGCAATGCCACGAACGGCGAGGCCAATGTGCCCGAATTTGAAAGTAAGCCCGTCGAACTCTATGGCGGCCGCTATCACTTTACTGCGTTGATGGACGACGGTGAGGTCATTTCCTGGGGCGACAACACCCACGGACAGGCCGACGTTCCCGCATCCGTCAATGACAACGAAATTGAAACCGTTTATGCCGGTTTCTATCAGAACTATGCCATCACCTCAACCGGTGACGTTGAAACATGGGGTCTGGACGGCTACTACTGCGGCACCGACGCACTGGGTCGAGATGTTCTTAACCGTATCGTCAACGGTGGTAAGGTCACCATGACCGTCGGTGCGATTTCGGTTATCATCGAGCTGATCATCGGTATTATTCTCGGCGGTTTGGCCGGATATTTTGGCGGCTGGGTGGACAACATTATCATGCGTATTTCCGAGGTGGTCGGCGGTCTGCCGTTCCTGCCCTTCGCAATGATCCTTTCCGCCATCATCGGCACGCGCATCTCCACCGAGCAGCGTATGTACCTCATCATGGTCGTCCTCGGCGTTCTGTCCTGGCCGGGCATCTGCCATTTGATCCGTGCGCAGATCCTCTCCCAGCGCGAACAGGAGTACGTCACTGCGGCGCAGGCTCTGGGCGTGCGCGAGAAGAGCATCATCTTCCGCCACATCATCCCCAATGTTATGAGCCTGATCCTCGTCAATGCGACCTTGAGCTTTGCAACCTGCATGCTGACCGAGTCCAGCCTTTCCTACATGGGCTTCGGTATCGCAGAACCGACGCCGACATGGGGCAATATGCTCACCGGTGCGAACAATTCCATCGTCATCCAGCAATACTGGTGGCGCTGGGTCTTCCCGGCAGCGATCTTCGGCATCTGCACGATCTGCATCAACCTTGTGGGCGACGCGCTGCGTGATGCGGTCGATCCCAAGTCCGCTGAGCGATAAGGAGGGGTCGTTGTGGCATTACTTGAACTGAAAAACCTGAAGACTTTCTTCGCGACCAAGCGCGGCACCGTCAAGGCCGTCAACGGCGTGAGCTATTCGCTCGACGCCGGTAAGGTCCTCGGCGTCGTCGGCGAATCCGGCTCCGGCAAGAGCGTCTCGGCCATGAGCATCCTCCGTCTGCTCGACGGCAACGGCTATATCGACTCCGGCGAGATCCTCTTCAACGGCGTGGACCTGACGAAGCTGTCCATCAACGAGATGTACAAGATCCGCGGCAACGAGATCTCTGTGATCTTCCAGGAGCCGATGACGAGCCTGAACCCGGTGTTCCGCATCGGTGCTCAGATCGATGAAGTCATTGCTCTGCATGACGGCGAAGGCAAGAGCAAAGAGGACATCAAAAAGCGCACCGTTGAAATGCTGGAGATGGTTGGCATCGCCAACAGCCAGGGTGTATATGAGATGTACCCGCATGAGTTGTCCGGCGGTATGCGCCAGCGTGTCATGATCGCCATGGCATTGGCCTGCAACCCCAAGGTTATCATCGCCGACGAACCCACCACCGCACTGGACGTGACGATTCAGGCCCAGATCCTGGACCTGCTGCGCAACCTGAAGGACCGCATTAACTCCTCCATCATGCTGATCACCCATGACCTGGGTGTGATTGCCGAGATGGCAGATTACGTTGTTGTCATGTACGCAGGCCGCGTGGTGGAAAAGGGCACCGCTCAGGAGATTTTCGCAAACCCGGCTCACCCATATACCATCGGCCTGATGGCTTCCAAACCGATCGTGGGCAAAAAGGTGGACCGACTGTACTCCATCCCCGGCAAGGTGCCCAACCCGGTCAATATGCCCAACTACTGTTACTTTAAGGATCGCTGCGAGATGGCTCTGCCCTGCTGCGATGGTGAATACCCCTGCGAGATCAGCCTGTCCCCCACGCACAAGGTCAGCTGCTACCGCTACTATGAAAATAATCGAAAGGCGGGTGAGTGACGATGGCACAGGCAGAAAACGCAAAAAAGCTGGACTATACCCCCGTCACCTATGATGATCAGTATATTCTGATGGTCAACCAGCTTAAAAAATACTTCCCCATCAAGGGCGGCCTGATGTCCCAGACCGTGGGTCATGTCAAGGCTGTCGATGGCGTTACCTTCAACCTCAAGCGCGGCCATACCATGGGTCTGGTCGGCGAATCCGGCTGCGGCAAATCCACCACCGGCCGTACAATCCTGCGCCTTGCCGGCGAAAAAACCGGCGGTCAGGTACTGTTCAACGGCAAAGAAGTGTACGATATGACCGGCAGGG
>OHHU01000680.1_pt1 | contig 19051 bp, 14 predicted proteins | sample 1568151 | NCBI WGS metagenome assembly OHHU01 (sample SAMEA3879572, study PRJEB24766) | human gut metagenome | biome: human-associated habitat; feature: feces | place: USA | collected 1985/1987 | reverse complement strand
GAAGGTCCTTGACACGGCCGCCGCGGATCAGAACGACGGAGTGCTCCTGCAGGTTATGGCCGACACCGGGGATGTAGGCGGAAACCTCGTAGCCATTCGTCAGACGGACACGGGCGATCTTACGCAGAGCGGAGTTCGGCTTCTTCGGGGTCGTGGTTCTGACTGCGGTGCAGACGCCTCTCTTCTGGGGAGAAGAAAAATCGGTAGCACGGTTCTTCAGAGTATTGAGACCTTTTTGCAGTGCAGGAGCGGTGGACTTGTAGGTAGCCTGTTCTCTGCCCTTTCTGACCAACTGATTAAAAGTAGGCATATGGTTCTCCTTTCTTTAAAATTCTGCTGTTTTCCAGCTTTTATATTATCCCGGAATCATGAAAAATATTCCGAAGGATAATCAATCTTACAGGAGCGCGGCAGCCGCCGCCTCCACGGAGATCTCGCAGGCGTCGCCCAGCAGGCGCATGGTCTGCACGGTCTCGACCTCGATCTCATATTGCCCGCACAGCGCCGCGATCGGCTCTGTCAGCATAGGATCTGCGTTCTGCGCGAGAAACACTTTCCTGATCTGCCCGGTTGGAAGGAGCTTGCGGATCTGCTTGGCCCCTACGACCCGCCGGGCCTTCTTTAATTCCTCGAGCAAGGTTTCTGACACCTCCGGTTTTGCCCGAATTATGCGCTCACACAAAGATGGATTATAGCAGAATTCACGAAAAGTGTCAATGATTTTTCCCACTTTTGACGAAAAAATTTTCTATTTTTTCTGGTTTTCCCCGTTTTCGGGCGGATTCTGGCGGACAGATGTACTTTCCTCCAGAAACGCGCGGATCTGCACGGCGATCGGGCAGGCCGCCGCATGGGGGCAGTCGGGGTATTCGCAGTCCGCTTCCATCTCCTCGGCGTCCACGAGGACCATGCGCGAAGCGTCGCAGGTGCGGCAGTAGCCGCTCAGAATTTTCTCCATTTTGAAATTGCTCCCTTCAATTTGCGAAACAGGGCATTGTAAAACCGGCGTTTCTGCATTATAATAATAGAATAAAAGCGCAGAACGGAGGTGCTGCCCTTGATCGCGCTTTGGATCATTCTCGGAATTTTCGCGCTCATCGCGCTGCTGCTTTCGCTGAAGCTGCGTGTTTTTCTGGTCTACCTGCCGGACGGCCGACTGGACATTTATGTTAAATATCTCTTCTTTACCTTCCGCGCAAGCGAGGAGCCAAACGAGGAGCTGACCCAGATGGTCTTTTCCGTTCTCGGTCTGCGCGACATCGGCAGCGTGGCCAATGCGAAGCACGCTCTCGACTCCAAGGGTGTCAGCACGACGCTGAATGAGCTGCTCGGCGTTCTGAAAACGCTCTTGAGCCGCGTCTGGTGGCTCCTGAAGCGCGGCGTGTTCAAGCAATTCAACCTGCGCATTGTCGTCGGCGAGGAGGACGCCGCGGACGCCGCCTACGGCTACGGGCTTGTCTGCTCGGCCGTCTACCCGCTCGTCGGGCTGCTGGACGGCGCCTTCCGCTTCCGCAGGCGCAGCATCGACGTGCGCTGCGACTTCGACGCAGAAACGACATCGGTCGATTTCCTCGCACAATTCAACATCCGTCTTTGGCCCATCCTCCGCGCCCTGATCTACGTGATCCGGGAAAATGTGAAGCGGACGCTGGACAGAGAATCTCGGGAGGGACGAAACACATGACGGAAAACATCTTAAAAGTTCTGGAATTCACCGCAGACAGGGCGCAGGCCATCGCCGGCGCACAGTCCGTGGTCGGTGAGCCCATCGTGATCGGGGACGTGACCGTGGTTCCGATCTCCGCAGTGGACTGCGGCTTTGCCGGCGGCGGCTCCGACCTGCCCGCAAAGCAGAAAAACGACGCGCTTCTGGCCGGCGCAGGCGCAAAGGTCACGAAAACGCCGCTCTCCTTCCTCGCTGTCAGCGGCGGGCAGGTACAGCTTCTGCGCGTGCCGCAGGAAGCCGCGGGCAGCAGTCTGATCGACACGCTCAAGCCGTTGGTGGAAAAGCTGTCTGCCACAAAGCTGGAGCGCAAGCCGAAGAAAAAAGCCTGATGAGGCACGCCGGGGCGCGGCTCCTGCCGTCCCCGGCGTCATTTTATTTTGGACTACAGTCCCAGCCCCTTTTGCAAATTTACCACGAAATCCTGCACGTTGGTCACGATCCCGCGGGCGGACAGGCTGCCGCGGTCGGCCAGCTTGTTGACCACGAACTCCGACACGTCCACGCAATAGAAGTAGACCTGCCGTACCGTGCCGTCGGGCAGCACGCGGAACGAGGGCGTCATATTGCCCGTAGCGATGGTGTGCAGCATGGTCGCCATGCTGATGACCGTCGTCGCACTGCGGATCTGATCGCGCATGGCGTCCTGCGCCGCGTAGACATCGCCGTACACCGGAGGCAGCGGCCCGTCGTCGCGGATGGAACCGCCGAGAACGTAAGGCACGCCGCATTTTTCGCAGCTGTAGATGATGCCGTTGTCGATGTGTTCGTTCTCGATGAAGGCGCGGATGCTGCCGTGATAGCGCACGCGGTTGATCGTGTCGAGATGGTGGTAGTGCCCGTTCGGCACGGACTTCTGCGTATAGATGTCCTGCCCCAGCGCGGTGTGCAGATACGCGCCCTCCAGATCGTGCGTCGCAAGGGCGTTGCCCGCGAGGATGGCGTGGACATAGCCGTTTTCGATCAGCTTGGACATCGCCGCGCGCGCGTCATGGTCAAAGGCAAAGGCCGGGCCCATGACCCAGACGATCTTGCCGTGGTCGCGCTCGTAGCGCAGCAGGTCGTAAAGCTCGTCGTAATCTCTGGAAAAGGCCGTCTCGCGAGAACGGTTCTGCCGGAAGGCGAAGGTCTCCTTCTGCGCAGCCTCCTCGCGGAAGCCGTCGGCGTGGACATAGATGCCCTGCGAGGCGTCCTCCGTCCGTCCGGTCACCACGAGATCGCCCTGCTTCAGCAGGCGGAACTCCCGCACAATGACCTTGTCCTCCTCATAGACCGCCACGCAGTCCATGCGGCTCTCCTCCGCCAAACGCCACTTTCCGTCCAGCTTGAAATACTCCGGGAAAATGCTCATGGCGTGATAACCCTCCGGCGCGACGCCGTCCTTGGGCGCGGGAACGCAGTGCGCCTCCGGGGCGCTGCAAAAGCGGGGCTCGGAAAAATCGGGCGCATAATAGCGGCGCAGTTCAAACATGGTCAAAACTCCCCTCATGAATTCTTTTTACAGTATATCTGATTTTTCTGCAACTTTCAAGTAGCGCGTTGACGCAAGGAGGCTCCTTTATGAACCATACCACGGAGGCACGATGACAATGAAGCATCTGGTCATCGGCATATTCGCGCAGGTCGACGCGGGGAAAACAACACTTTCCGAGGCGCTGCTCTACCGCGCCGGAGCGCTGCGGAAGCTGGGGCGCGTCGACCACGGCGACGCTTTTCTCGACCATTATTCGCTGGAGCGCGCCCGCGGCATCACGATTTTTTCCAAGCAGGCGCGGTTTTCCCTCGGCGATACCGAGATCACGCTGCTCGACACGCCCGGTCATGTGGATTTTTCTCCGGAGGCCGAGCGCGCCATGCAGGTGCTGGATTATGCCATACTGGTCGTCAGCGGTACGGACGGCGTGCAGGCGCACACGGAAACGCTCTGGCGGCTTCTGCGGCGCTACGGCATCCCGACCTTCCTGTTTTTCAACAAAATGGACCTGCCCGGCGCAGACCGCGCCCGGCTTCTGGCGCAGGCGTCCCGCCTCCTGAGTGAGCACTGCCTTGCCCCGGAGGATGGCGAGGCGGTCGCCCTGTGCGACGAAGCCGCACTTTCGGAATATCTGGAAAACGGCGCGCTCTGCGATGAAACGCTTGCCGCTCTCGTGCGGCGGCAGGTGCTGTTCCCTTGCTATTTTGGCGCCGCCCTGCATCTGACGGGCGTAGACGAATTTCTGGATGCGCTGCGCCGCCTCACGGCCCAGCCGATCTACCCGAAGGAATTCGCCGCGCGCGTCTATAAGGTCACGCACGACCCGCAGGGCGTGCGCCTGACGTGGCTCAAGATCACCGGCGGCAGCCTGCGCGTCCGCGCTGCGGTTTCCTACACGCCGCCCGGCGGCGAGCCGCTGGAGGAAAAGGTCACGCAGCTGCGCCAGTATTCCGGCGCAGGCTTTCAGACCGCGGAGGAGGTCTTTGCCGGCGACGTCTGTGCCGCCGCGGGGCTGACGAAGCTCTCCGCAGGCGATGTGCTGGGCGCAGAGCAGCGGGCCTTTGCCCCGCTGCTGACTCCCGTCATGACCTACCGGCTGAATCTGCCGCCGGAATGTGACGTCCGCACGGCGCTGGTGCGCCTGCGCGAGCTGGAGGAGGAAGAGCCGCAGCTGCACGTCGTTTGGAACGAGCGGCTGCGCGAATTGCAGCTCCAGCTCATGGGCGAGGTGCAGCTGGAGATCCTGCGCAGCCTGATCGCCGAGCGCTTCGGCTGGGAGGTCACGATCGACTCCGGCCGCATCTCCTACCGCGAAACCATCACTGCGCCTGTCGAAGGCGTGGGGCATTTTGAGCCGCTGCGCCACTATGCCGAGGTGCATTTGCTGCTTGAGCCTCTGCCGCGGGGCAACGGACTGGTTTTTGACAGCATTTGCAGCAAGAATGTGCTCGACCGTAACTGGCAGCGTCTGATCCTGACACATCTGAAGGAAAAAACGCATCTTGGCGTCCTGACCGGCGCGCCCATCACGGATATGAAGCTGACGCTGGCCGCCGGGCGCGCCCACCTCAAGCACACGGAAGGCGGCGATTTCCGTCAGGCGACCTATCGCGCCGTCCGGCAGGGGCTGATGCAGGCCGAGAGCGTCCTGCTGGAGCCGTACTACCATTTCACGCTGACCGTGCCGCCGGAACAGATCGGCCGCGCGATCAACGACATCCGCGCCATGTCCGGCAGCTTTTCTTCGCCGGAGGAGGTGCCGGAGGGGATGCAGCTTTCGGGCAGCGCCCCCGTCTCCGAGATGCAGGGCTATGCTTCACAGCTTGCCGCCTACACGCGCGGCCGCCTGCGCTGCACGGTCGAGGGCTACGCACCCTGCCACAATGCCGAGGCCGTCATCGCCGCGGCAAACTACGATCCGCGCGCCGATCTGGAAAACACGCCGGACTCCGTCTTCTGCGCCCACGGCGCAGGCTTTCCGGTGCCATGGGACAAGGTGCCGGAGTATATGCATCTGGAAAGCATCCTGAAAAAGCCGCAGCCGGTCGAGCTTGCCCCGCCGCAGCTCCGCCCGCGCAATCTTGATCTTGACGAAAAGGAACTGCAAAAGATCATCGAGCGGGAGTTCGGCCCGGAAAAGCGCACACTCTACCGCCCCATCCCGCGGTGAAAAGTGAGGAGATCACGCTCCCGCCGCCGAAGCAGGAGTACCTGATCGTCGACGGCTACAATATCATCTTCGCATGGGACGGCCTGTGCGAGCAGGCGCAGACCGATCTTCCCGGCGCGCGGGAGAGGCTGCTCGACCTTTTGAGCAACTACTGCGGCTACCATCCCTGTGAGCTGGTCGTCGTTTTTGACAGCTACCGCGTCAAGGGCGGTACAGGTTCCCGGACGAAGGAACGCAATCTCCGCGTCGTCTACACGCAGGAGGGCGAGAGCGCCGACCAGTATATCGAAACGCTCGTCGGAAAAATCGGCAAAAACTACGCCGTTCGTGTGGCAACCTCCGACGGTCTCGTCCAGCTCTCCGCGCTGCGCAGCGGCGTGCTGCGGATGTCGGCTTCGGAGCTGCTCTCGCAGGTAGAGCAGGTCAATGAAAAGATCGCCGAGGTCATCCGCGATCTGCACGAGGAAGCCCGGCGGGTTTCGATCGCGTCCAACCCGCTGCGCTCGCTCACGGAAAAGCCGGAATAAAAAAACAGCCTCGCGGACCGAAATGGAGGCTGCCGTTTTTCGATTATTTTTTCTGGTAATTGCTCCGCCAGTAATACTGAACGTCCATAAACTCCTCGTAGGCTTCCTCCTGCGCCGGCGACAGCTCGCGGCACAGACCTTCCGGGGTCAGGCAAATCCATGTACTATGGATGCATTGGAAGGTCTGCATCAGATCGGCAGTATACTGCATATACTCGTTTCCGGTATACCCGGCAAGGCGGAAAAATTCGTTCATCAGGAAATTCGTGCCGATGGTCGGCCCTTCTCCGACGAAGTCATTTCCAAGCACGCGCTTGGCCTCATCGTTCGCCCAGATCACATAAGGCGTGGAATAGTAATTGTAAAAGCCCTCGTCCGAGGCAAGGTCCAGGGAAATTCCAAACTCGCCGTAAGCGGAGTTTTTATCTCCCAGCGACGGCATATGGTCGCCAAACAAGATCAGAACGACCGGCTCCTCGCTCTCGCGCAGCGACTGCACCATGTCCTTCAGTGCGTCATCTACGTCGTCCGCAATCGCGAGATAATTGTTCAGATAGTTGTAGGATTCCTCCGAGTAGCCCTTGTTTTCCACATAAGGATGGTCATACTCCGCATCAGAGAAATACGGCCCGTGTCCCTGGAAGGTAACATTAAAAGAAAAATAGTTCTCCCCGCGCGCCGTCGCCTGCTCGTACAGCTCCACAATATGCGGGAACAGCACGCTGTCGTGGCTCATCGGCTCGCCGCCGTTCAGTGCCTCATAAGTATCCTCATCGAAATAGTAATTCTCGAAGCCAAGCCGCCGGTTGATCGCGCTGCGGTCATAGAACCAGTGGTAATAGGGATGGCTGCCCTCCACGGTATAGCCCTGCTGGCGGAAATACCACGGATAGGAATTGGTCGTTCTGCGGAAACTTGGGAATTCCGTCAGACCGGTCAGGAACTGCCGTTCCGGGATGATCGTGCCGCCGCCGAATGCATAGCTCAGCGTCGTTCCGCTGTAAGATTCCTTTTGCAGCTCATGCCAGAACTCATAGGGGTCCTCGGTAAAGGTCAGCTCATCAAAGCGCGTAAAATCCGAATAGGACTCCAGCATACAGGCAATCACATTGACCTTTTTGTCCTCCGGGATGTCCGCATAGTCGTACTGGGAGAGCGTCCGCTTTCCTGCCGCAATGTTCTTTCTGGTCACATTGGTATCTATAACATCCGAAACACTGTGCAGGAAAGGATAGATGAACCCATGATTCTGAAAACGGTCACTCGTATTATGGTCGCTCTGAAAGCTCAACTGATGATAGGTAGCATCATAGATTTCATCCGACAAATAGACGTTTTTATAAGCGGCAAAGAAAACAATCAACAGCGCTACCGCCACGATCCCACGTGCAAGCGGCTTTCTGGAATGATATCTTAGGAAAACTATAAATAATGCCACCGCGCAAACCGCTCCAACGATCACAAGAATCATGCCTTTGCTCAAGACGACGCGATAGCTATTCGTCATTGCAGCAGCTTCTTTTGCAAACAGAATATCATCAAAAACGAATGGATCCCCACGAAATTTCATCTTGAAGCAGCTGATCCACGTTGGGACAATTGTAAGCACTGTAGTAATAAATGCCGAAATTGCACTGTTATTAAATATACAATAGAGAAGGGACATTACTAGCACAATTGGGGCTATATTTAAAAGTTGGAGCGCCGGTGAAGCTAAATAGGCTCTGAACTGTTCCATTCTGTCCTGCGCGCCGAGAGAGGCATAAAAAAGAGAGAGATAACCCAAAGCTACGGCATAAAACAGCATGGCCAGATATGTCAGCCCGGCGTGCAGGACAAGCTCCTTCTTATAAGAGCTCCGGCTTGTCGTCGTCCACTTTTTATAGACATAGGTCTTTTCCGCCGCGCCGTCCATCACCGGCCCATGCAGCGTGCCATAGGCTGCATAGGGCGCGTCCTCAGAAATCAGCTCCCGTTCCGTGCGGAAGCCTGTGAAGCGGCAGGCTGCCGCATCATAGGTATTGGCGCGCAGGCCATATCCGTGTTTTTCACAGAACGCGGCAAGAGCTGCTTCCGGCTGATCGGAAACAATCTCCGTCCCCGCAGGCGGAAGCCAAAGCTTTCTGCGGATTCTGTGGAAGAATCGCTCCAGCTTTGCCGCAGGCTTCTCGACATCTTTCAGAAAGCTCCAGCGGCGGCGCAGGTATTCCTCTCTGCTGATCCCGTGAAAAAAACGGCACACATCCGCCGCCAGATACCGCGGCAGGTAACGCAGGAGCTTCGGCTGACGCCGCCGACAGAAGGCAAAAACCTTTCGTTCCAGTTTCCCCTGATAAATGACATTCTCAAAAGCCGCAAATACTTTCAAAGCAAGGACTCCTCTCAAAAAATAGCGTCTTTATGGTTCGGTGGATTCCGCGGAGCCGTCCGTCGGCTCGGACGGTTCGCCGCCGGTTTCGCCGGCATTGGACTGTTCGTAGGTGCGGTCGGCGTCGGCCAGCGTCCGGGCGGTGACCGCATTGTGGAACAGATAATCCACCGCAGGGGTGATCGAGGCGAGCTTGCCGCGCGTCACGTAGATTGCATAGCTTTTGAACGCGACCGGGCAGATCGGCGCTGTTCCCAGAATTCTGGCACACAGGTCGGCATAGTTGCCGGAGTTTTCCAAGGAAGCGATACAAAGCCGCGCCAGCTCCGTGTCGGAGATCCCGCCGTAGTTCAGATTTCCCTCCGAAGAAAAGAATTCTGACAGATCAAAGTTTGCCGTCAGGCGGACTTCTCCGAGATAGAGATCAAAATTTCCATTGGAAAGCGCGGATTTATATTGCTTCAAGGGGAGCGCCCGTACCGTCAGATAAAGCCCGCTGGCGCGGAAGGTCTCATTCAGCTTTTCCGCCACGGCGACGCGCGTCGGGTCGTCGGAACAGACCAGAAACACCCCCGGTGCTTCCTCTGAGGACTGCACGCCGCTGTTGTTCACCGCCGCCTGAAAGCGCGGCAAATCATAAGCATACTGCGCCGCAAGCTGCGCATCGGAGAGATCGGAATCCGGCGAGCAGGGCAGCATCGCCGGGATGGCAAAGCCGCCGTAGCAGGCGTTGGACAGCGTATCGCGGTCGATCATGCAGGTCACCGCCGTGCGCAGGGTGTCGCTTGCGAACAGGCCGCCGCGCACATTGAAGCCAAGGTAGTGCAGAATGGTCGTCGGGACCTCCCAGACCTCAAAATCACAGCGATAGCCCACCGCCGCAGGAGAGTTCGGGTCGCAGTAGATCAGATCGGTTGTGCCGAATTCAAAATTGTCCCGCAGGGCGTTGGGGGTCGCCGCCGTCAGCGGAATTTCCGCCGCCTTGACCGCCGGCTCGCCCTCCTGCCACCACGCCGTATTGCGCCGCAGGCGATCGCCGTTGAGGGTGAAAGGCCCTGTTCCGACGGGCGCGGCGGCGTCGACCGTATCCGCCTTGACGACGGGCACGTCCAGCATCAGGGAAAAGTTTTCATAGGGCGTGTCCAGCACGATGCTGAGCACGCTGTCATCCAGCACGGAAATCGTCGTAATGTGCTCCAGACGGCCCGCATACAGCTCGCTGTCCCGCGCGGCATTCAGTGAGGCCGCAGCGTCCCGCGCCGTCAGCGGCGTCCCGTCGGAGAAGGTCACGCCGGAAAGCAGCCGGTAGACATAGGTCCGCCCGTCCTCGGAGGCCGTAAAGCTCTCGCAGAGCAGCGGCTCCGCGCGGAACTGGTTGGACACCACAAACAGGCTCTCATACATCAGGGAGAAGATCGCCCGGTTGACCGTGGCCGTACAGGTATAAGGATTCAGGCCGTACTCCGGCAGATAGGACAGGCCAAAGCTGCCGCTGTCCACCGCCGTGGATTCCGTCGGTTCGGAGGCAGGCTCGGACTCCGTCGTCTGGGAAGACTCTGTCTGCTGCCCGCCGCAGCCGCAAAGCAGGAGCGCCGCAGCAAGACACAGCGCGATCAGACGTTTCATTCTTGCGCCTCCCCTTCCGGCAGCATGATCACGGCCGCCAGTGAGCCGCGGGCATTGCCGACCCTTCGGTGCGACCAGAAGCGCTGCGGCTGGCAGGCCGTGCAGTCGCAGGAAATGTCGATCCGGTGCAGGCCAGCACGCTCCAGCCAGAGCGCGTTCAGTTCTTTCAGGTTTACATAAAATTTATTCCCGGCCGGACGGATGGCGCGCCGCGCCTCCTCGCCCAGCGCCGCAAGCATGGCTTCCGGCACGTCGGCATCGGTCTCAAAGCAGCACGCCCCGATGCAGGGGCCGATGGCCGCGCGGATATTTTCCGGCTTAGAGCCGAATTCCCGCTGCATGGCTTCCACCGCACGGGCGGCGATCCCGGCGGCAGTCCCCCGCCAGCCGGCGTGCGCCGCGCCGATCGCGCGCGCGACCGGGTCATACAGGAGCACCGGCGTGCAGTCGGCGGAGAAGATCGTCAGGGCAACGCCCTGCTCGTTCGTGACCAGACCGTCGCGCGCCTCCTCCACCGGCAGAACCAGTCCCCGCCCACATTCCTCGCGACCGACTCTGCGAACCACGGCGGAATGGACCTGCTTGGTAAACACCGTCTGCTTCGGGGTGAAGCCCACCGCTTCGCCCAGCCGGCGGTAGTTTTCCCAGACGTTTTGGGGGCGGTCGCCGCGATGGACGCCCAGATTCAGGCTTTCCAGTGCGCCCTCACTCACGCCGCCGAAGCGGGTCGAGAAGCAGTGCGCCGTTCCGCGCAGCAGGTCGGAGGTCAGGTATTCCAGCGCCCCTCTGTGGTTTACATAAAAACTCATCGTTTTGCTTCATCCTTATCCCGGCAGCAATACTTGTATTTCTTGCCGCTTCCGCAGGGGCAGGGGTCGTTCGCGCCGATCTTGATTCTCTTGACCGGCTGCTTCTTCACGGTTTTGTCCCCGCCGCCGCCCGTGGCAACAATGGTGGCGACCTGCTTGCGCTTGACATCCTCCTGCGTGCGCAGGCGGAAGAGGAAGAGGCGGCGCACCGTTTCCTCACGGATGGCGTTGATCATGCCGTCAAACATGGCGTAGCCCTCGCGCTTATAGGCCACGACCGGGTCGGTCTGGCCGTAGGCACGCAGGCGGATGCCCTGCTTGAGGTCGTCCATGGCGTCGATCTGATCCATCCAGTATTCGTCGACCACGCGCAGCAGAATGATGCGCTCGATCTCGCGCATCCGCTCCGCGCCGAATTCCTGCTCGCGCTTGGCATAGGTTTCGTGGAAGAGGGTCTCCAGCGTCTGCTTGACGTCCTCCTTGCTCATGGAGATCTCCGGGCGGAAGGCGCCCTTTGCAAAATAGATCCCCTCAAACTTCGCACGCAGCGGGTCAAACTGCTCCGGCGTGTCCAGATGCTCCGCCGCGCCGAAGAGATCCTCGACCTCACTGTCGATGACGTATTTCATCATGCCGTTGATGGTCGAGGAAAGATCCTCGCCGTCGAGCACCTTCTGGCGCTGCTCATAGATGACGCTGCGCTGGGTGTTCATGACGTTGTCGTACTCCAGCACGTTTTTACGGATCTGGAAGTTGTGGCTTTCCACGGTCTTCTGTGCGTTTTCGATCGCGTTGGAGAGCATTTTGGCATCGATGGGCGTATCCTCGTCAATGCCGAGGCTGTTCATCATGCTCATCACGCGCTCGGAGCCGAACAGGCGCATCACGTCGTCCTCCAGCGAGAGGAAGAAGCGCGTTTCGCCGGGATCCCCTTGACGGCCGGCTCGGCCGCGGAGCTGATTGTCGATACGCCGCGACTCGTGGCGCTCGGTGCCGACAATGAACAGGCCGCCCGCTGCGCGCACCTGCTCGGCTTCCTTCTCGATCTCCGCCTTGTGGCGGGCAAGGGACTGCTTGAACTGCTCGCGCACGGCAAGGATCTCGGGATCCTCGGTTTCGGCGTAGGAATTCGCCTCGGCGATCAGCTCCTCCGGGATCTCCTTTTTCCGCAGCTCGGACAGCGCCAGATATTCCGCGTTGCCGCCCAGCATGATGTCCGTACCACGGCCTGCCATGTTGGTGGAGATCGTCACCGCGCCCAGCTTACCGGCCTGCGCGACGATCTCGGCCTCGCGCTCATGGTGCTTGGCGTTCAGCACGGTGTGCGGCACGCCCTCGCGCTTGAGGAGCTTCGACAGAAGCTCGGATTTTTCGATGGAAATGGTGCCGACCAGCACCGGCTGCCCCTTTTCGTGGCAGCGCTTGATCTGCTCGATGACCGCGCGGAACTTGCCCGCCTCGGTCTTGTAGACGACGTCGTGGTGGTCGATACGGATGACCGGCTTGTTCGTCGGGATCTCGACGATGTCCAGATTGTAGATCGCGGAGAATTCCTCCTCCTCGGTCAGCGCCGTGCCGGTCATACCGGAGAGCTTCTTATAAAGACGGAAAAGGTTCTGGAAGGTGATGGTCGCCAGCGTCTTATTCTCGCTCGCGACGTTCACGCCCTCTTTTGCCTCGATGGCCTGATGCAGGCCCTCGTTATAGCGGCGGCCGTACATAAGGCGGCCGGTGAATTCGTCAACGATGATGACCTGGCCGTCCTTGACGACGTAGTCGATGTCGCGCTTCATGATGCCGCGGGCCTTCATCGCCTGATTGATGTGGTGCGAAAGCGTGGTGTTCTCCACGTCCGCCAGATTTTCCACGCCGAAGTATTTTTCCGCCTTGGCAATGCCGGAAGCCGTCAGCGAAGCGGTGCGGGACTTCTCATCGACATAATAGTCGCAGTCCAGATCGTCCTGGATCTCCTTCTCGTCCGTTGTGGCAAAGACCTTCTTGCGCAGGCCGGCAACGAAGAAGTCCGCCATTTCATAGAGCTTCGTGGACTCCTCGCCCTTGCCGGAGATGATCAGCGGCGTTCTGGCCTCGTCGATGAGGATGGAGTCCACCTCGTCGACGATGACGAAGTTATGCCCGCGCTGCACCATGTCGCCCTTGTAGAGCGCCATGTTGTCGCGCAGGTAGTCGAAGCCCAGCTCGTTGTTGGTGCAGTAGGTGATGTCCGCAGCATAAGCCTTGCGGCGCTCGTCATTTTTAAGGTCATGGACGATCAGACCGACCGTCAGCCCGAGGAAGCGATAGACCTTGCCCATCCACTCCGAGTCACGCTTGGCCAGGTAGTCGTTGACCGTGACGATATGCACGCCCTCCCCGCTGAGTGCGTTAAGATAGGCGGGCAGAATGGCCACGAGGGTCTTGCCTTCGCCTGTCTTCATCTCGGCGATACGTCCCTGATGCAGGACGATGCCGCCGATGAGCTGCACATGGTAAGGCCGCATTCCCAGCACGCGGTCGGCCGCCTCGCGGCAGACCGCGAAAGCCTCCGGCAGAAGATCATCCAGCGTTTCGCCCGCCTGATAGCGTTTCTTGAATTCGTCGGTCTTGGCGCGGAGCTGCTCATCAGAGAGCTTCGCCATCTCCGGGCCGAGCGCCTCGATGCGCTGCACCTGCGGCAGCAGCTTTTTGACCTCGCGCTCCGAGCGGGTACCGAACAGTTTTGTAAATACACCCATATTTCAATTGACCTTTCGTCATGGATTTCTTTGGAATAGTCCGATTATAGCACATTCTGCCCCGGAAAAAAAGTCCGGCGTTGAAATGGAAACAGAAAATTCAAATTTTTCAGGATACAACCGCCGTACCGGCCAAAACAACCATCGGTTGCTTGCACCCAAGGGCGTTTCATTCTATACTTTCCCCGTTCTCCAGCGCATGGTCGAAGGTGATCACGGTGTAATATTTGCGGTCTTCAAACTGCACACATTCATCGATGCGGCGCTTGAGCTCCGCCGTTTTGCCGCTTAAGTCAAAGGGCACCGCCAGATCAAAGATCAGGTTCGTATGCTGCGGGCCGCGCACCATCCGGAAATCGTGCATCGACAGCCGCGGGTCGAGCGCCTGAAGCTCCTTTTCGACCAATGCACGCATATGGTTCAGCTCCTTATCGTCCGTCACGATAGGGTCGTAGTGGATGACCAGATGCACCCGCAGGTCGCGCATGGCATCGCGCTCGATGTCGTCCAGAATGTCGTGGCAGTCCATCGGATCCTCATGCATATCCATCTCGGCATGCACGGAGGCAAAGCACTGTCCGGGGCCGTAGTCGTGTACCATCAGATCATGGATGCCGAGGATCTTCGGATGCGACAGCACCAGATCGCTGATGCGGCGCACCAGTTCCGGATCCGCCTGCTTGCCGAGCAGCGGGCTGATCGTTTCCTTGGCGATCGACCAGCCGGAGGCGAGAATGAACAGCGCGACCAGCGCGCCGACCCAGCCGTCGATCTTCCAATGGAAAAAGTGCCCCGCAAGACAGCCCAGCAGAACGGCGGAGGTCGTGATCACGTCGTTGCGGCTGTCGGCCGCGGTCGCCTCCAGCGTCGTTGAATCGATGCGCTTTCCCAGCTTTCTGCAGAACAGGCACATCCAGAGCTTTACCAGAATGGACGCGACCAGCACGCAGAGCGTCAGAACGGAAAACTCCACCGCCTCCGGATGCAGGATCTTCTGGATGGAGGACTTCGCCAGCTCCACGCCGATGACCAGGATGAGCACCGCGACCAGCAGGCCGGAGAGATATTCCATGCGTGCGTGACCGTAGGGATGCTCCTCATCGGCCGGGCGCTCGGCCAACTTGAAGCCCAGCAGCGTCACAAGAGAGGAGGAGGCATCAGAGAGGTTGTTGACGGCATCCGCCGTAATGGAAACTGCGCCGGCAAGCGTGCCGGCCACCAGCTTTCCTGCGAAGAGCAGGAGATTGCACACGATCCCCACGATTCCGGCCAGGCGGCCATAGGCGCCGCGGACGACAGGATCGTCGGTATCCCGATTGTTTTTTACAAAAAGCCGAAGCAGAAGTTCTGTCATCCGCCCGCCTCCTTTCAGGGTATTTTATTATTATACAGACTTTACGCGCAAAAGTACACTGTTTTTTCCCGAAAGCTATTCCATGTTTCGGCGGCGTGTGATAAAATACTTCGGTATGGTCAGGGAGGGAAGCTAATGGAAGCATTTACCAACGCCCTTTTGCGGGCAATTCAGATTGCGCAGGACGAGTGCGGCATCCGGCAGCCGCGCCTGCGGCAGGCCGTGCAGGAATATGGCGGCGTTCCCACCGCCAAACGGTATTTCGGCCGGAACTGCGCTTCGGATGGCTTTGACGCGCTGGCGCGTGCCGGGCGGCTGGAGCTTTCCCTAGAGGCACTGGCAGTCAGCGCAAAATTCAACGCTTTATTCACGGACGAGGAAGTGAACGCCTGCTTTGAGCTGCTCTGCGGCGCAGGCTATTACGAAAGGAAAAAATGAAACGGATCATCAAATATCTCAAACCTTACCGCGGCAAGCTGGCGCTCGCCGCGCTGATGGTATCGGTGTCGTCGCTGTGCGACCTGCTGCTGCCCACGCTGATGTCCAACATCCTCAATAGCGGCGTGCGCGCCGGGGACTTCCCATTTATCCTGCGCACCTGCCTGATCATGCTGGCGGTCGCGGCGGTCAGCCTCGGCAGCATCCTGCTCGGCACCAAGACCTCCTCGGAGGTGGTCGCGGATTTCTGCGGCGACCTGCGGGCAGACATTTTCAAAAAAGTCAACACGCTTTCCTTTGAGGAATTCGGGCAGCTCGGCACGGCCGCACTGGTCACGCGCGCCACGCACGACGTGGACACCGTGTCATGGATCGCCTCCATGCTCTGCGGCACCGTGGCGACCATTCCCATGCTCTTTATCGGCGGCGTCGTGCTGGCGATGCGCAAGGACGTCAAGCTGTCGCTCATTCTGCTTGCCTTTATCCCGGTGATCCTGCTGGGCGGCTGGCTGGCAGGCAAGAAGGTGCTGCCCCTGTGGAAAAAATCCGACCTGTACATCGACAAGCAGAACGGCATCATGCGCGAACGCCTGCGCGGCATCCGCGTCATCCGCGCCTTCAATTCCGAAGCGCACGAGCATGAGCGCATCGCGGATGCAACGCGCGTCATGGCGGAAAATATCATCCGCAGCAACGTCTCCATGGGAACACTGCTGCCCATCGCGACCTTCCTTCTGAATGTGGCCATCGTTCTGATCGTCTATTTCGGCGGCTTGCAGATGGTGCACGGAACGAGCCGCGTGAGCGCGGGCGATATTTTCGCCATCACGCAGTATGTGACCATGGTCATGAACGGCGTGATCATGGCTTCCTTCGCCATCATCATGTTCCCCCACGCGCGCATCGCCGCCGGACGCATCGGTCAGGTGATGGACGCCGAGGGCATGGGCGACCCCAGCGTCGGCAAGACCGCCGCGCTCTCCGGGGATATCCGCCTTGAGGACGTCTGCTTCTCCTACGGCGGCGCGGAGGACGCGGTCAGCCACGTTTCCCTCTCCATCCGCGCCGGGCAGAAGGTCGCCGTCATCGGCGGCACCGGCAGCGGCAAATCGACCCTCATTTCCCTTCTGCTCGGCTTCCGCTTCCCAACACAGGGGCAGGTGCTGTTCGACGGCATCCCCACGACGGAGCTGAGCAAGCACACGCTTCGCCGGAATATCAGCAGCGTCCTGCAGGGCGCCGCGATCTACACCGGCACCATAGAAGAAAACATCCGCATGGGCAATCCCGAAGCGAGCGAGGACGAACTGCATCAGGCCGCGCAGATCGCGCAGCTTGCGGATTTCATCGACTCCTGCGAGGGCGGCTATGCTTACGAGATCCGGCAGGCGGGCAAAAACCTCTCCGGCGGTCAGAAGCAGCGTCTGTCCATCGCGCGGGCCATCATCAAAAAAGCGCCCATCTATGTCTTTGACGACAGCTTCTCCGCGCTTGATTTCCTGACGGAAAAGAAGCTGCGCTCCGCACTGAACGAAACCATCCACGGCTGCACGCAGCTCGTCGTGACGCAGCGCGTCACCTCGGCCATGAGCTCGGACTGCATCTTCGTCATGGACAAGGGCCGCCTGATCGACGCGGGAACGCATGAAGAACTTCTCTCCCGCTGCAGGATCTATCAGGAGATCTACGCTTCTCAGACAGGAGGCGGTGCAAAATGAAGCAGAAACAGGATAAAATTCTCCGCCGCCTTGTGCTGGAAACCAGACCCATCTGGAAATGGCTCGCGCTTGCGTGCCTTCTGTGCATCGGGCTGATCTCCTGCGCGGTGATCGGGCCGAAGCTCCTCGGTCAGGCCATCGACCAGCTGTACGCCTACTGGGAGGGCAGCTTTGCGGGCGACCTTCTTGCAACGCTCCTGCCGATGCTTCTGACGCTGCTTGGCGTCTACGCAGCCTACAGCCTGTTTTCCTACTTCAAGATGCTGCTTCTGAACAAAGTCGTTTCCCGCTACTTCACCTGCAACCTGCGCATCCGCATCTCGGACAAAATTCAGCGGCTGCCCGTCAGTTACGTCGACCAGACCTCCGTCGGCGACGTGCTGTCGCGCATGACGGGCGACGTATCCACCATGGGCAATTACGTCCACCAGATCATCGACACGCTGATGACCGGCTTCCTGATGATCCTCGCCATTGCCGTCATGATGTTTCTGGAGGACTGGCGGCTGGGGCTGATCGTCATCGCGCTGACACCCCTGTCCATCCTGCTTTCCTCCTTTATTTCCTCGAAAAGCGAGAAGCACTTCTATCAGATGTTCACACAGTCCGGCGAGCTGAATTCCCTCGTGGAGGAATCCTTCACCAACTTCGCCACCACCAAGGCCTACAATCTTGAGCAGTACACGGAGCAGAAGCACGCCGTGCTCAATGATCGCCGCCGCGTTTCCGAGGCGACCGCCAACTTCACCTCTTCCATCGTCCGGCCGCTCATCGCCTTCTCCAACGCGCTGGCCTATATCGCCATCTGTCTGGTCGGCGGCTGGCTGATGGTCAATTCCGACGGCGCCGTCGGCGTCGGCGTGGTCGTGACCGTTCTGCTGTATGCCAAGCAGTTCTCCGCTCCGCTGGAGCAGATCGCCGGCGGCTTCGGCGACTTGCAGCACGCCAAGGCCGCAGCGCGGCGCGTGTTCAAGCTGCTCGATCTCCCGGAGGAGGAAAACGCCGCCGGGACGCTCCCCGCAAAGGCGGAGGGCAATATCTGCTTTGAGCACGTGGATTTCTCCTATGACAAGTCCGCACCGCTCATTCAGGATCTGAACATCGACGTGAAAAAGGGCCAGAACGTCGCCATCGTCGGGCCGACCGGCGCCGGCAAGACGACGATCGTCAACCTGTTGATGCGTTTTTACGACGTGGACCGCGGACGCATCCTGATTGACGGCGTGGACTGTGCCACGCTCTCCCGCGAGGAAATGCGCGACCAGTTCGCCATGGTCTTGCAGGACACCTGGCTTTTCCGCGGCACGATCGCGGAAAACGTCGCCTACGGCAAGCCGGACGCGACGCGCGAGGAGATTGTTTCCGCCTGCGACCGCGCCTACTGTGACCACTTCATCCGCACGCTCCCGGCCGGCTATGACACCGTCGTCGGCGACGACATGACGAATCTCTCCGGCGGCCAGAAGCAGCTTCTGACCATCGCCCGCGCGATGCTGGCCGACCGGCGGCTGCTGATCCTCGACGAGGCCACCTCCAATGTCGACACCCGCACGGAGGCGCTGCTGCAAAAGGCGATGGATCGCCTGATGCGCGACCGCACCTGCTTTGTCATCGCCCACCGGCTGTCCACCATCGTCGATTCCGACCTCATTCTCGTGCTCGACCACGGACAGATCGTCGAACAGGGCACCCACACGGAGCTGCTGGCAAAGAAAGGTTTCTATTACCAGATCTACAATAGCCAGTACGCCATATAAAGAAACAGAGCATCCGGCAGGTATGCCGGATGCTCTGTTTTTGTCGATTAAAAAATCTTTCTTCCTGCCGCGTACTTGGCGTGCACCTGCCGTTCGTCCGCCAGATAAATGCAGCGCTCCAGCCGGGCGCGCAGCGTCAGCTCCTGCGGATGGTCAAGTGCGGTGTCGTCCAGCACCACGGCATCCAGCTCATAGCCCTCGGCAAAGCTGCCGACCTTGCCGAAGAAGCTGCCGCCGCCCAGTGTCGCGATATAGAACGCCTGATCGACCGTCAGAGGCGCGACCGACTGGTCGAGCAGCCGCCAGCGCAGCTTGGAGGCCTGCACCGCGTCCGCCATCGCGTGGAAGACGG
>OHHU01000671.1_pt1 | contig 19199 bp, 18 predicted proteins | sample 1568151 | NCBI WGS metagenome assembly OHHU01 (sample SAMEA3879572, study PRJEB24766) | human gut metagenome | biome: human-associated habitat; feature: feces | place: USA | collected 1985/1987 | reverse complement strand
CTTTTTTCCAGAAGGTTTTCCAGAAGCCGCTGAATCGGTTTTTCACGGGAAAACTTCCTTTCCGCAAGAAAATCTGGCGCGGCCGAAGGGAATAGTCCCTCCGGCCGCGAATGGTTCGTTAGTTCTGCGCGGCGACGGTCTGCTCTACCAGCTGATCCAGCATGGCCTGCAGGTCGCTGCCGTTGTGCGCTACCAGCTCCGCGCCGAAGGCTCCGGCGGGCGTCCAGTAGCCGCCCAGCACGTGCTGGCTGATGGCGTAGGCGCTCTGCGCGGCCAGCGCAGCCAGAGCGGGCTCGGAAGCCACGGCTTCGGAAGCGGCCACGTTCACATTGGAGGGGCCGTAGCCCAGCGCCTCAAAGCGGCGCAGCTGAGACTGCTCGTTGGTCAGGTACTCGGCCAGCTCCATGGCCTCCACGGGGTGAGCGGTCTGGGTGTTCACGCCCAGAATCTTGCAGCCCAGGAAGGAACCCATCTGAACCTGTTCGCCGCCGCAGGTGAAGGTGGGCAGCTTGCAGGCGGCGTAGTTGTCGCCCAGCTTTTCCTTCACAGCGGAAGAAATCCACGTGCCGCAGATACCGGCGCAGATGGTGTCGCCGATGGAACCCTGCAGAAGATCCTGCCCGCCCGCAAGGAAGGCGGGATGATCGCACAGCGCCTTGATGGCTTCGGCGGCGGCCAGACCCTTTTCGTTGTTGAAATCGCAGATCTGCTTGCCGTCCGCGTCCAGCGTCAGCTGGCAGCCGTTGCCCAGGAAGAAGGAGGCCAGATACCAGCCGTTGGCCACGTCCATGTTGAACTTTTTCCCGGCCTTTTCGGCGGCGGCCAGAATGCCGTCCAGCGTCTGCACGTCTTCTTCGGTCAGGACGGACTTGTCATAGTAGAGGAAGTAGCCGTTGTCGGCAGTCATGGGGTAGCCGTACAGCACGCCGTCGTAGGTGGCGGCGTTGATGGCTCCGGCGGAGTTTTCGGCGATGATCTGATCCCGGTTGCGGGTCACTTCATACAGCGCGTCGGCCTTCACCAGCGTGATGATCTGGTCGTCCGGGTAGGAGAACACGTCCGCAGCCGCGGCGGGGTCTTCCAGATAGCGGGCCTGCGCATCGGCTTCGCCCACCACGCCGTAGGTGAACTTCCATTCATTCTCGGGATGCTCGGCGGCAAAGGCGTTGCACAGTTCTTCCAGCACCGCCTGATCGGGCTGGGAGGACCAGACCTTCAGCTCGATCGTCTCCGCGCAGGCGGCGGCGCTCAGGCAGAGCATGAGAAGGGCCATCAGCATACAAAGCATTTTTTTCATCGGTTCTTTCCTCCATTTTCAATTGATTTCGGTCTCGCCGTTGCTTTTATCATAAGGCTTTGACGGGAATACGTCAACGAAAAATCACGAAAGCGCTTTCGCTCGAAGGCTCGGTGGACGGCTGGTCTCATTTTATGCCGCTTGAGGAAGGAAAAGCCGTGAAACACAAGAACGTTCCGCCTGTAAGGAGCATCTGCTGCAAATCGGTAGAAACAAAAAACGCCCTTTTCGAAAAGGTGTTTTTCGTATGATTTTCAGATCTTCTGCATTTTCAATCCGTGCCGGGTGCAGTACCAGAACAGCGTGCCGTGAGCGTAGAAAGGAAAACGAGCTTCCAGACTCCATTCCGGGTACAGCTTTTTCAGAATCAGCGTATCGTTGGAAAGAAACGCGATAAAGGAAATGTAGTGCTCCCGACCCATTTCGTGGCCGGAGGTCACGTACCATTCCCCGTCAGAAAGCTCCGCATGGAGCCGTTCCTCCGGCGCGGCGGCCTGTACGGGCAGGGGAGAGAGCTTTCGTCCGCAGCAGACCGCGTCGGTCTGCTCCGTGGAAAACAGCAGATTGCCACAGCCCGGGCAAACGTAGAAGTTCAGCTTTTTCAAATTGCCGCTGCTGGAACCGTGCTCCTGAAGCTCCCCGTACAAAAGGGCCTTCACATCCACGTCCAGCGCCCGGGCCAGCGTGGGCAGCAGGGAAATATCCGGCACGCCGCTGCCGCATTCCCACTTGGAAACCGTCTTGTCGCTGACGCAGAGCTTTTCGGCCAGCTCCAGCTGCGTCATTCCGTTCTTCTGCCGCTGGGAGCGGATCACCGCTCCTGTTTTGATGGGATCCATTTCGTCCACCTCCTTTCCCATCATAGCCGAAAAGCGGCCGCCGCACAATCAACGCTTCGTAGATAAGCGAAAAAGTATGGAAGATCGTCTCTTGACAGGCGTTTTTTTATGCGGCTATACTAGGGCAAATCCGGCCAACGGACAGGGAAACGATGGGACGGAGGGATAAAAACCGGCCGCGTTTCCAATGCAAAGGAGGTATTTCAGATGATTTTGGGAAAAAATGATAAACTGCTGTTCATCGGCGACTCCATTTCGGATTACGATCGGAAAAAGCCTGTGGGCGAGGGCCTGTTCAATGCCTGGGGCACCAGCTATGTGGCGGATGCGGGCGCGCTTTTGTGCTGTATGTACCCTGAGCTGAACCTGCGTATCGTCAATATGGGCATCAGCGGGAATCAGATCCGTGATCTGGACGAACGCTGGCAGACGGACGTGCTGGATCAGAAGCCGGACTATGTCAGCGTACTGATCGGTATCAACGACGTGTGGCGGCAGTTCGACTCTCCCCAGATGACGGAGCAGCACGTGCCTCTGGACGAATACGAGGCCACCTACCGCAAACTGATCGAAAAGACGTTGCCCACGGTAAAGGGCATGATCCTCATGACCCCGTACTTCATGGAACCCAACCGAAACGACCCCATGCGGGCCCGGATGGACGAATACGGCGCGGTCGTCTGCAAGCTGGCAGAGGAATACAGGCTGGTGTTTGTAGACCTGCAGGCAGGCTGGGACCGGCTGTTTGAGCACATGCATCCCTGCAATATCGCATGGGACCGCATCCACCCCAACCAGACCGGCTGTATGTATATCGCCAAGCAGTTCCTCGAGGCCATCGGCGCGGATCGGGCGTAAAAATTTCAGGCGGCGGAAGAAAACTTCCGCCGCTTTTTGCATAGCCTTTTGCGGCACATAAAAACGCCCCGGCTTCATTCGGTTAATGAATGAAGCCGGGGCGCAGAAAAAGCGGAAATTACTTGTTCACGCTGTCCTTCAGGGCCTTGCCGGCCTTGAAAGCGGGAGCCTTGGAAGCGGCGATCTCCACAGCCTCGCCAGTGCGGGGATTGCGGGCGGTGCGGGCGGCACGGTTCACAACTTCGAAGCTGCCGAAGCCCACGATCTGCACCTTTTCACCGGCGGTCAGGGACTCGGTCACGGTCTCGGTGAAGGCGGCCAGAACCTTCTCGGCGTCCTTCTTGGAGAGAGCGGCTTTTTCGGAAATAGCGTTTACCAGTTCAGCTTTATTCATAGTGATATCCTCCTTATCATAGTTGGGGTAGCAGAATGGGAGTATAGCAAAACCGATCGCGGCTGTCAATGCCTGAAAGCCCTTCTGAACAGGGAAAAAGCCAATTTTTACGCTTTTTGGAAGACACAGGCGGATGTTTTTACTTTTTTTACGGGAAAAGCCGACTTTTTGACCGTGGGACGGGCTTTGACGGACAGGCAGGAGTTCCCGTGACGCACGTCGTATTTCTTTTTGGTAAAAGGGGAGAAAAACGTCCGCTTTTTTGCACGGACGAGAGAATTTTTTCGGAGGCAACCAGATGGAAAAGGAAAAGAAAGTACGGGAGGCTCTTTCACTGGAAAGGGCGCTGATGGAACGGCTGAGCCAGTCGGAGATTCGAAATTGGCTGAAAAAATACGCCATGCCCTATCAGGAACTGATGTCCTGCTACCGCTGCGCGCTGATGGAGGCGGAAACCAAATTCAACGTGCTGGACGAGGAACTTTCCCTGCGCTATGACCGCAACCCTATCGAAAGCATCAAATCCCGCATCAAGTCGCCGGAAAGCATCATGGACAAGGCCGTGCGCAAGGGCATCCCTCTGACGGTGGAAAGCATCGAGGAAAACCTGCGGGACATTGCGGGCCTGCGGGTGATCTGCGCGTTTCCCAGCGACATTTACATGATGGCCGACGCGCTGCTCCGTCAGGACGACGTGACTTTGATCGAACGCAAGGATTACATTCAGAACCCCAAGGACAACGGCTACCGCAGCCTGCATCTGATCATCGAAATTCCCATTTTCCTGCATAATCAGACCCGGCGGATGAAGGTAGAGGTGCAGCTGCGCACCATCGCTATGGACTGGTGGGCCAGCCTGGAACACAAAATTCGCTACAAAAAGAACCTGACGGACGATGAAGCGATCTTTGCCGAGCTGCGGGAATGCGCGGAGACCAGCGCCATGCTGGATCAGCGGATGCAGAGCATTCATGAAAAAGCGGGGGATTAAGGGAAAACTTCCGTTTGGATTTTGGCCGTGCGAGGGGACTTTTTTCTCCCAGTATGGGACGCCGGACAAACACGTCTGATAGGACGTGATTCATGGAACGAAACAGACAAACCGCCAACCCTTCCGTCACTGCGGAATGTTGGCGGTTTGATTTTTTGGAAAGCCCAAATAACCGGCCTCTCCGTTATTTTTTTCCTTCGCTTTTCAGCAGCTCCACCAGTTCTTCCATTTCCTTCACAGTGATCTCGCCGGAGTCCACCAGCGTGTTCATCAGCAGCGAAGCGTTGCCGGAAAAGACACGGTTCAGCAGCTTGTGGGTCTGGTCGGAACGGGCGGCCTCCCGGCTGACCAGCGGTGTGTACATTTTCACCGGGCCTGTCTCGTCCACCGAGACGGTGCCCTTTTCCTGCATCCGTTTGAGCAGCGTAATGACCGTGTGACGGGTCCACCCGGTGGCGGGGGCCAGCAGTTTGGTGATCTCCGGCATGGAACGGGGAGAAGCGTCCCACAGAATTTCCATAATTTTCCATTCGGCTTCGGTGCATTGGAAAGGCATGAAACATTCCTCCTTCGGTTGGTCACAGGTGATGTTACGCCTTTAGAATACATTTGTCTACCAAATCTGTCAATGGAAAAATTCTGCCGGATGAAAATAAAAGCGGCTTCAAGAAAAAAACGGCGCGGAAGCGTTTTTCTTCCGCGCCGGCCGGCGTTATTTCTTTTGAACCGGGTAGCATACCTCCGTCACAAATTCCTCCGGGCTTTGGGTCTCGTGAGGGCTGACGTGATAAATATTGAACATGGGCCCCGCGTAATCGTAGCCGTTGGAATGAATCCAGGAGGCCATGGCGGCGTATACGTCGTTCATCTGATCGTATCCGCCCCGGAAAATGCAGCTGGCCACAGTAACGGCGGGCAGCGTGTGGAAACGCACGTGCTCCGTGTCGGTATAGCTGCCCTTGACGGTCTTTTGCACCTCGACCTCCACGTTGCTCTCTTTGTATTCGCCGTCCAGAAACACGGCACAGCAAAGGCAGGGGTTGTCAGGAATCAGGTGCTGGGCGGCGGTTTCCGAAAGAAGCGTCTGCCAGGCAAGGCCCTCGTCCTCATAGCGGGGCAGAATCATGCGCACACAGGCGGCCTGGCGCTGGGGGATGATTTTGACGTTGACGTTATAATTCATGTTTTCTTCCTTTCTCAGCCTTTTTCGGGCGGTGTCCAGAAGCAGCATTCGGCGGGCTGTTTCATCGGCCAGAACGAGCAGCTCCGCCTCCCGGGCTGCCAGATAGCCGTCCAGCCGCTCCCGGTCGTCGTAGATCAGCAGAATTTCCCGAATCTCCGCCAGACCGAATCCCATTTCTTTCAAGGCGTTGATGCGGTAGATCGTAGGCAGCTGTTCTTCGCCGTAATAGCGGTAGCCGGTGAATGCGTCCACTTTGCCGGGGGCCAGCAGGCCGATCTCGTCATAGTGGCGCAGCATCCGAATGCTGACTCTGGATAATTTGGAAAAATCTCCGATTTTTAACATGGCGGTACCTCCGTGCCTTTCTTCTTGAGCTCGGAAACAGCATAAGCCCTCCCACAATGGAAGAGTCAAGCGTTTTTTTCAATCAAAAATCAGGCTGGTGGAAAACGGCCTTTGTGAAGCGCCGCCCGCAGCCTGATCCAAATAGGTTGTTATAGTTCGATCAGCAGGGTTCCCGGTCTGCCGGAGGGAAGCTCCCGCACGATGGAGCCGTTCCGAAAATGAACGCAAGCGCCTGTGGCGCAGTCCGTGGCGGTGGAGTCAGTGCAGAATGGGTTGACCAGCAGCACGTCACGGCCGCAGCGCGCCGCCTGTTGGGCGTACTCGTACTTGACGGTGTCGTTCCATTCGGCGGGGCTGTAGTCGCACCAGACGGGCCACAGCACCACGTCGGCCTGCAGCGCCTTCATTTCTTCCGGCCGGCCTTCCGTCCAAAGGTCGCCGCACAGGCCGACGGCGAAGCTTTTTCCGTTGCAGGTGAACTTCTCGAAGCGTTCGCCCTCCCGGTAGTGTTCGTCCGTCTGGGAAACGTCCTTCCATCCCACGCTCACCCGGTGGAAAAGATTCACCAGCTCGCCGTCCGCACCGATCGTCAGCTGGGCGCTGTATAAATGATCGCCCCGGCGCTCGATCATCCCAAAGGATACGGCAAGACGGTATTCTTTCGCGGCGGCGCGGATCCGCCGGACGGGAGCGTCTTCGAGTGAGATACCGACGGAACGATCCTTTTCGTAATCCCAGCACAGGCATTCAAAGCCCTGCAGGATCGATTCGCCGAAAACGATCAGCTCCGCTTTTCCGCGATAGGCTTTCATGTATTCAAGAAGGGTTTGCAGATTAAAGTCGATCTCTCGATTGATCACAGGCGCGGAGGCCAATAGGATTCTCATGGATGGAACTCCCGATTATTCGTGCTGCGGCTCGTTAGACACACTTCTTACCGCTTGGGGAAAATGAACCAGCAGCTTTTCCAGCTCTGCTTCGCCGCCGGGAAGCAGGGCGATCGTTTCTTCCCGCATTTTCCGGGAAATTTCTTCGTCGATGCCCAGCAGAGTATTGACTGTCCGGCGCAGCTCCTCCGCCGTGGAGGCTACCCATTGAGTGTCCTCGTGCAGCAGGCAGCTGCCCACGCCGTGGGCCAGAAAAACGGCCATGGTGCGAATTTCCATGCAGGGATTGGCCCCGTGCTCCGTCATGACGTTCAGGAGTTCTTCCAGATAAGGCTCGATGACCGTCAGCATCTGCTCCCGAATGGCCCAGCGAACTGTGCAGTGCATTTTCCCTTCGTAATGGGCGCGAAATTCCTGCACCTGTTCGTAAAGGTAGTAGAAAAAGCGCAGCAGGGATTGATAGGGAGCCTGCCGGGCTCCGTCGGCGATCTGCTGAAAATCCCGGCGGTAGGGAGCAAAGAAATCCGCCATGATGGCGTCAAAAAGCTCGTCCTTGGTTTTGAAATAATAATAGAACGCGCCCACGTCCAGCCCGACTTCCCGCATGATGGCGCGAACGCCCGTGCCGTCGAAGCCGTTTTCAAAGAACATCCGCCGACCCACTTCCAGAATTTTGTTTTTGGTACCGCCCTCGATTTGCTGTCTGCGCGGCATAGGACACCCTCCCGAAAAACGTTTCTACCGCCTGATGATAGCATGAGCGAATGGGGAAATCAAGCACTTTTTTGAACAATGTTCGAGAAAATGCGAGTAAGGAGAAGAACGTTGATTTTTGAGGAAAAAATTGGTATGATAAAAAACAAGGTCACAATATCTCGACTGATAGTTCTAAACAATGCATTCACAGTTACATCATCAAGGGGGCTTTTCGATGGAATTTGTCACCCACCGGCGGGAAGACGGGACGTTTCAGCCGCTAAAGGAACACATTGAAAATGTGGGGGAAAGGGCGGCTCAATTTGCCGCCGCTTTTGGCGCGGAAGAACATGGCCGTGAGGCCGGGCTGCTCCACGACGTGGGAAAATACAGCCAAAATGGACAAAAGCGGCAGCGCGACCCGGAACATACGGCCAAGGTCGATCATTCCAGCGCGGGGGCGCAGGAGGCGTTTCGCCGCAAAGACCCCATGGCGGCTTTTGCCGTGGCAGGGCATCATGGCGGTCTGCCGAATATGGGCGGCAAAGGCGATTTGGACACGGGCACGCTGATGGCACGGCTGCACAAACCGCTGACCGGTGGAGACGACCCGTCGGCATGGAAACGGGAGATCGTTCTACCCGACCGAATTTCCATGCCGCAGTGGGCGGTTCAATGCCGGGAAGGACGAGTGCAGGCGCTGTATACCCGGATGCTGTTTTCCTGTCTGGTGGACGCGGACTTTCTGGATACGGAAACCGCTTTGCAGGGGCAGCAGCCCCGGGGCGGCTATGCCTCGTTGGGAGAACTTTTGCAGAAATTACAGTCCCATGTAGCTCCTTGGCTGAAAAAACCCAAAAATGAGCTGTGCGCCAAGCGAAGCGCCATTCTGCAGAGTTGTCTGCAGGGAGGAGAAAGGGAGGAGGGGCTTTATACGCTGACGGTTCCCACGGGCGGCGGCAAGACGGTTTCTTCGCTGGCCTTTGCCCTGACCCACGCCGTTCGTCACGGCATGAAAAGGGTCGTTTACGTGATCCCCTACACCAGCATTATTGAACAGAACGCCAAGGTCTTTGCGGAGATTCTGGGGCCTGAAAACGTTCTGGAGCATCACAGCCAGACGGAACTGGCGGATGAAAAGGGCGATTCCGAAACGCTGGAAGCCCGCCGCCGTCGTCTGGCCTGTGAAAACTGGGACGCGCCGGTGATCGTTACCACGGCGGTGCAGTTTTTCGAGTCCCTGTACGCCGCCAAAACTTCCCGGTGCCGTAAGCTGCATAATCTGGCGGGCAGCGTGGTCATTTTTGACGAGGCACAGACCTTGCCCGTACCGTTCCTGAAACCCTGCGTTTCGGCTATTGGGGAACTGGTCCGCCATTACGGCGTGACGGCGGTACTCTGTACCGCGACCCAGCCGGAGTTGGGGCGGCTGTTCAATGAATTGGCCCCGGAACTGTCTATCCGGGAGATTGCCCCCGAACCGGACGAACTGTTCGAGTTTTTCCGCCGTGTTTCCTTTCAGCGGGAGGGGCAGCTCTCCAACGAAGAACTGGCCGCCCGACTGACGGAGACGGAGCAGGTGCTCTGCATCGTCAATACCCGAAAGCGCGCCCGGGAGATTTTTCAGCTTCTGCCGGAGGAGGGCCGCTTTCATCTGTCCACACTGATGACCCCGCAGGATCGAAAACGGGTGCTGGATGCGGTGCGGGAACGGCTGAAAGAGCGCAAGCCCTGCCGGGTCGTTTCTACCAGTCTGGTGGAGGCGGGCGTGGACGTGGATTTTCCTGCAGTCTGGCGGGAGGTGGCCGGGTTGGACAGCATCCTGCAGGCGGCGGGCCGTTGCAACAGGGAAGGAAAACGCCCGGCAGCGGAAAGCATCGTCCATATTTTCCATGCGGACGGCCGGATTCCCCGAATGCTGAAACTGAACGTGGCGGCAGCGGAAAGCGTTCTGGCCGATTATGAGGACGTGAACACCCGCCCGGCCATTCATGCCTATTTTCAGACGCTTCTTTGGGCAAAAGGGGATGCGGCGCTGGACGAGAAAAACATTCTGCAATCCGAAAGCAGCTTTACCTTTCGCGAGACGGCGGAACGGTTTCACCTGATCGACGCGAATACCGTTACCATTTATATTCCCGCCAAAGCAGACGCGGCGGATATTCAGGCCCTGCGGGACGGCCAGTTCAGCAGGGCGCTGCTGCGTCGCCTCAGCAGAGGCGCGGTCAACCTTTACGCGCAGGAATGCTCCAAGCTGGCGGAGGGCGGCGCGGTGGAACTGCACGCCGACGACGGCTATGCCATTCTGCTGAACGAAAAGCTGTACAGCGATGAATGCGGGCTGGAGATCAGCTCGGAAGGGGGAGAGGGCTTTTTCGCCTGAGATGCACAAGGGGGATGTGCATCGCACATCCCCGACTTGCGCTACAAAATCAATCTAAGTTTCAACCCACGGATTGCTCCGACTGCATGATCTTAGCTTTTTTATGGAAAGGAGAAATGGAGACTCGAATAGCCATTTACCTTAGGAAGAAAAGGGAATAAGGCCGGGTGGCCAACTGGCCTTCTCTCTTTCAAGATCGTATACAAAACAAAAGGAGGTGAGGAACATGTCCGTGAAAATGGAAGTCTGGGGAGAAACGGCCTGCTTCACTCGTCCGGAAATGAAGGCCGAAAGGGTCTCGTATGATGCGCCCACGCCCAGCGCCGCCAGAGGAATGCTGGAAAGCGTCTACTATCATCCGGGCCTGAAATGGCACATCGACCGGATCTGGGTGCTGAAGCCCATTCAGTTCACCAATCTGCGCCGCAACGAGGTGAAGTCCAAGATCCTCGGCAGCGCCATTCTGTCCGAAGCCAATGGCAAGGGCGCATCCTGCATCGACCGCTCGGCTGACATCATGCAGCGCGCTACCATGATGCTGCGGGACGTTCGCTACGTGGTGGAGGCTCATTTCACCATGACCGATCAGGCGAATCCCTCGGATAACCCGGGCAAGTTCCAGGACATCGTTAAGCGCAGACTGCGCAAGGGTCAATGCTACAGTCAGCCCTATCTGGGGTGCAGGGAATGCACCGCCCACTTCGGCCTGTGGGAGGGGGAGGAGATCCCCGCCATCGCGGAGACCCGGGACTTGGGCTACATGCTGTATGATATGGATTACACAGACCCGAAAAACATTCAGCCCATGTTCTTCCGGGCGCAGATGGTCAACGGCATGATCGACCTGCGGGATTGTGAGGTGGTCAGATGATCCTGCAAGCACTGGTACGCTGTTATGAATCGCTGGCCGCCGCCCGCAAGCTGGAAAAGCCGGGCTGGTCCATGGTCAAGGTCAGCTGGGGACTGGAATTGACCCCGGAAGGTCAGATCGAGCGCCTGTGGCCGCTGGAATTGGCGGATGAAAAGGGAAAAAAGAGACCGCAGTTGGTCAAGCTGCCGGCTCAAAAGAAAAAAACCAGCGGAACTGCATCGAATTTCCTGTGCGAGAACTCCAGCTATGTTTTGGGCCGCGATAATAAGGGCAAGCCGGAACGTTCTCTGGAATGCTTCATGGCTTGCGCCGAAAAGCACCGGGAACTTCTGACAGAGGTCGCCCATCCCATGGCAAAGGCCATTCTGCGGTTCTTTGCCAGCTGGAATCCACAAAGCGCCGAAGAAAACGCCGCGCTGGCCCCGGAATGGGAGGAAATCCTCAAGGGCGGCAATCTGGTCTTCTGTATGGACGGCGTTTACGCACAGGACGTGCCGGAGATCGCTCAGGCATGGGATAAGGCCTATGCCAGCGATGAAAGGGCGGAAAGAGGCCGTTGTCTGGTCACGGGGCAGGAAGCGCCCATCGCCATTCTGCATCCCAGCATCAAAGGCGTGGTAGGCGCACAGCCCTCCGGCGCATCGGTGGTGTCCTTCAATGCACCGTCGCTGGAATCCTACGGCAAGGAAGAGCGGGACAAGCAGGGGCAGGGCAGAAACGCTCCGGTCAGCACCTATGCAGCCTTTGCCTACGGCGAAGCGCTGAATTACCTTCTGCGGGAAAAGGACTATCATTGCCGTCTGGGAGATACCACGCTGATTTACTGGGCAGAGGGGGCGGAAGCGGAGTACAGCAGCGCCATGTTCGGCATGATGTTCAACGACGACATGGAGCAAAACGATCTGAAGGGCGTTATGGAGGCTTTGAGCAGCGGAAAGACCGTCCTGTGGAACAAGCTGCCGCTGAAGCCCACCAACCGCTTCTACATTCTGGGGCTTGCGCCCAACGCCGCCCGGCTGGCCGTGCGCTTTTTCCTGCAGAACACCTTCGGCAGCTTTGCCGCAAATCTGGACAGGCACCAGAAGCGGCTGGAGATCGTCCGCCCGGCTTTCGACGAACGGGAGGGACTGTCCGTCTGGTCTCTGCTGCGGGAAACGGCCAATCCCAACAGCCGGGACAAAAAGCCGCCGGAGCCGCTGGTGAGCGCGCTGATGCGGGCCGTGCTGATGAACACGCCCTATCCTGCGGAACTGTTTATCCAGACGGAGATTCGGCTGCGGGCCGAACATGAGGTCAGCCGCGGAAAAGCGGCGATTCTGAAAGCCTATCTGACCCGAAACGTGGTAGAAATGAAAGCCGAAAACGCTCATCCATATGAGGAGGTCTTGCAAGTGGAACTGAATGAAAATACCACCTATCTGCCTTACCGGCTGGGGCGGCTGTTCGCAGTGCTGGAAGCGCTGCAGCAAAGGGCCAATCCCGGTATCAATGCAACGATCAAGGATCGCTATTTCAACTCGGCCTGTGCTACGCCCGCTGTGGTTTTCCCGGCGCTGATCCGGCTGGCTCAGAACCATCTGAACAAGCTGGATGGAGGCTTCAAGGTCTATTATGACAAGCTGATCACCGGCCTGTTCAACACGATGGATGAGTCCTATCCCGCCCGGCTCAGCCTGCAGGATCAGGGAATCTTCCAGATCGGTTACTATCACCAGAAGCAGCGGTTCTTCACCAAGAAGGAGGAGCAGGAAAATGTCTGAAATCATTCGCAATCGGTATGACTTTGTGGTTCTGTTCGATGTGGAAAACGGCAATCCCAACGGCGACCCCGACGCGGGCAACATGCCTCGCACCGACCCGGAAACCGGCTGCGGGCTGGTGACGGACGTGTGCCTGAAGCGCAAGATCCGCAACTATGTGGAAATGGTGAAAGAGGACGACCCGCATTTCGGCATCTACATCAAGGAAAACATTCCCCTGAACCGCAGCGACAGGGAAGGACTGGCCGCCTGCGGCTACCCGGATATCAAGGACGCGGAACTGAAGGACTTGAAGAAAAAGGATAAGGACATCGACGAAAAGCTGTTGAAGTATATGTGCGGCCGTTATTATGACATCCGCGCCTTCGGCGCGGTGATGACCACCTTCGTTAAGGGCGCGCTGAACTGCGGACAGGTGCGGGGCCCTGTGCAGCTGGGCTTTGCCCGCAGCGTGGACCCCATCGTGCCGCAGGAAGTGACCATTACTCGCGTTTCCATTACCACGGAGGAGGACGCGGCCAAGAAGGGCACGGAAATGGGCCGCAAGCATATCGTTCCCTACGGCCTGTATCGGGCGGAGGGCTTTGTGTCCGCCAATCTGGCCCGCAAAACCACCGGCTTTACGGAAGAAGACCTGGCCCTTCTGTGGAAAGCCATTCTGAATATGTTTGAGAATGATCATTCCGCCGCCCGGGGCAAGATGGCCGTTCGGAAGCTGATCGTTTTCCGGCACGACAGCGAGCTGGGCGAAGCCCCCGCGTGGAAGCTGTTCGAGCTGGTGAAGGTGCACCGCAAGGAAGGCGTTACCGCGCCCCGCAGCATCGACGACTATACCATCGAGGTGCAGGAGGACGCGCTCCCGCAGGGCGTGACCTGTGAACAGATGGGGTAATCCCCCCAAACCGGGAGGCAAACGAAGCCACCCTTTCCGCTTTGCAGCATTTCGCCTTCTGCCGCCGCCAATGGGGATTGATCTTTTTGGAGCGGCAGTGGGCGGAGAATGCCCGCACGGCGGAGGGGCATGTCTTTCATGAGACCGCTCATCACGGCCCGGAAAGCGAAGCGAGGGGCGACCTGCTGATCCTGCGGGGACTGCGGGTCGCCTCCCCGACGCTCCGGCTTGGCGGCGTCTGCGATGTGGTGGAGTTTCACCGCTCCCCGTCGGGCGTATCGCTGGCGGGCCGGGAGGGGTTGTGGCTGCCCTATCCTGTAGAGTACAAAAAGGGCTCCGATCAAACAAAGGAATCGGATGAGGTGCAGCTCTGCGGACAGGCGCTTTGTCTGGAAGAGATGCTGTGCTGTCAAATTCCAGAAGGAAGCCTTTTCTATGGCGAGACCCGCCGCAGAACCAGAGTGGCTTTTGACGGGACGCTCAGGCAGCAAACCCTTGACTTGCTTCACGAACTGTTGGGGTACATGGATCGCGGCTACACGCCCGGCGCAAAGCTTCACAAGGGCTGCAACGCCTGTTCCTTGCGGGATATTTGCCTGCCGAAGCTGAGCCGCGCTCCGTCCGTTGCCGATTACATCCATGACAGAGCAGGGGAGGATGAGCCATGCGGAAACTCCTGAACACGCTGTTTGTCATGTCGGAGGAAGCATACCTTGCGTTGGAAACGGAAAACGTGGCGGTATACATCGGCGAGGAAAAGAAAGCACAGTATCCCCTGCTGGTGCTGGAAAGCATCATCAGCTTTTCCTACAAGGGAGCCAGTCCGGCCCTGATGGGCGCTTGCGCCCGCAATGGGATTCAGCTGGTTTTTCTGACCCCGCGTGGGCGCTTTCTGGCCCGCGTCTGCGGACAGGAGCAGGGAAACGTCCTTCTGCGCAAGGAACAGTATCGCCTGTCGGACAAGCTGGAAAAGAGCTGCCATATTGCTCGGAATTTCATTTTCGGCAAGGTCTACAATCAACGCTGGGTGCTGGAACGAACCCTTCGGGATCATCGGATGCGGGTAGATGCAGCTAAACTGGAAAGCGCTTCGCAGGCGCTGGCCGGTCTGCTGCCTGCCATTGAAACGCAGACAGACCTGGACGCCCTGCGCGGCTTGGAAGGGGAGGCTTCCGTCCGGTACTTCCACGTTTTTGACGAAATGGTTCTCAACCAAAAAGCGGATTTTCTCTTTGATGGTAGGAACCGCCGTCCGCCCACCGACAACATGAACGCACTGCTTTCCTTTGCTTATGTGCTGCTTTCCAACGACTGCGCTTCGGCGCTGGAAAGCGTAGGCTTGGACTCCTACGTGGGTTTTATGCACCGGGATCGGCCCGGCCGTACCTCGCTGGCGCTGGATCTGATGGAAGAACTTCGCGCTCCCATGGCGGACCGCCTGTGTATTACGCTGGTCAACAACCGTGTACTGCAGGACAAACACTTCGAGCGTCAGGAAAGCGGCGCTGTTTTTCTGGGCGAGGACGGTCGAAAGCTCTTCCTTTCCGCGTGGCAAAACAAAAAGAAAGAAGAGATCACGCACCCCTATTTGAAAGAAAAAATGGCTTGGGGGCTGGTTCCCTATGTGCAGTCGCTGCTGCTGGCCCGCTGTCTGCGCGGCGATCTGGACGGCTATCCGCCCTTTTTGTGGAAGTAAGGAGGGAAAATGTATGCTGGTGCTGATCACCTACGACGTTTCCACCGCCGATTCGGCAGGAAAGCGCCGGCTGCGGCAGGTGGCGAAAAAGTGCGTCGCCCACGGCCAACGAGTCCAAAATTCCGTCTTCGAGTGCAATCTGGACGCGGCTCAATATAAGCTGCTTCAGGCTCAGCTCCGCCAGCTGATCGACCCGGCTCAGGACAGTCTTCGCTTCTACAATCTCGGAAATCGTTACGAAACGAAGGTAGAGCATGTAGGCGCAAAGGCTTCTTATGACGCCGAAGGGGTTTTGATGATCTAATTCTTCAATGGTTGGTGCGATACGGGAGCTCCCACGGTTTTCCTGTACGGTTCGCACCGAAAAAACGGTTTGTTTCTTTTCTCTAAAAAGTTTTTTTTGTCAGCAGGAAGAACCCCTTTGCTGGCGAAAAGATACAATGTTGTGCAGATGCGCCAGTTTTTCTCTTCGAAAAGTTGTGTGCGTTTGCTGTCTCTCCCCATGCGGGGAGAGTGGATTGAAATTACAGCAAGTCGTTGGCACAGGACGTGACGAGGTCTCTCCCCATGCGGGGAGAGTGGATTGAAATGTTGATTATCCAACGTTACCGACACCCCGCGATGGTCTCTCCCCATGCGGGGAGAGTGGATTGAAATCGCTCGTTGCTCCGCGTTGGTTTACGGGGTTGCGTCTCTCCCCATGCGGGGAGAGTGGATTGAAATATGTGTCCGCATAAAACAAATACCTTTGTAACAGTCTCTCCCCATGCGGGGAGAGTGGATTGAAATGCTACGGCCATGACGCGGGTCGATACGAACCAGTGTCTCTCCCCATGCGGGGAGAGTGGATTGAAATTATTACCTCCAAAATTTTTACAATATGCATTGGTCTCTCCCCATGCGGGGAGAGTGGATTGAAATAAGGAGGTGAGATAGATGGGTAGTTTGACTTTATGTCTCTCCCCATGCGGGGAGAGTGGATTGAAATGGTTGACCATGGAGGGGAACGTCCGCTGACTGTGTCTCTCCCCATGCGGGGAGAGTGGATTGAAATTTCCTCTGTAAAAGGTTTGTAATTAGGGTCATTTGGTCTCTCCCCATGCGGGGAGAGTGGATTGAAATATCTTTTTCGCGCTTTTTAAGGACAATCGCTCCAGTCTCTCCCCATGCGGGGAGAGTGGATTGAAATTTGCATCGCTTATCCTCTCCATGTCTTCCAGCATCCGGTCTCTCCCCATGCGGGGAGAGTGGATTGAAATTGTATCAGCTCGTCCAGATTGTCCCCCTGAAAGCGTCTCTCCCCATGCGGGGAGAGTGGATTGAAATGGCATAGCGGGAAAGGGCAAGCTGCCGAATTTCGTCTCTCCCCATGCGGGGAGAGTGGATTGAAATTGATATTCTTCCCAGTCAAATTCTTTGTTTTCCTCGGTCTCTCCCCATGCGGGGAGAGTGGATTGAAATGCCCCGCTGGCCCGCTCAAGGATTGCCAGCCCGTGTCTCTCCCCATGCGGGGAGAGTGGATTGAAATTTCCAGCTCCTTTTCCAGCTCCGCGATCTGGGCCGTCTCTCCCCATGCGGGGAGAGTGGATTGAAATTTGTTATTGCTGATCGCCATGTAGCCCTCAACTTGTCTCTCCCCATGCGGGGAGAGTGGATTGAAATCGCCGGGCGGGCAGAACCACCGAATCAGGGTCTCGTCTCTCCCCATGCGGGGAGAGTGGATTGAAATCCCTGCCGCGCCCGGAGCAGCCGCCCAAGATTGCGGTCTCTCCCCATGCGGGGAGAGTGGATTGAAATTAGAGGAAAGAGGACAGAAACATGGACAAAACCGGTCTCTCCCCATGCGGGGAGAGTGGATTGAAATACTTCACCCCGCCGAGCGGGCGAAAAAGGAAGTAACGTCTCTCCCCGCTCGGGGAGAGTGGATTGAAATCTTGCTATGGCTGTGGCCGGTGCCCGCGATCTGGGGTCTGGGAGAGTAGATTGAAATATCAACAAGTGTTCTTTCTGCAATAGACGCATAAGGTCTCTGGTGATACGGAATGTTTTTTGCTTTTTCCATACTCCCATTTTGACAGGAAGGATCGATTTTCTCGAAAATAGAAAAGCTCATTTCCATGACAATTTTGCTGATTGCAAATGGTGCTCCACTACGCCCCGCCAGTGCCGCACCGTTCTTCCCACCGTGTCACGACTGATCCCCAGATCGGCGGCGATCCCCTCATAGGGTTGTCGGTCGTACATCGACCGCATCATGATTTCCCGCGCTTGCGAGCCGAAAACGTATTCGTCTATGGCATTGGTCAGGTCTGTTTTGGAATGGCTCATGTTTTCATCCTTCTTTCAAAAAAACTTGCAAATGATGCCTGTTTGTGGGATAATGCAGTCACTAAAGGGGAAAGAAAATGAAAAAAAGGAAATCAGTATTGGATTTTATTGGCTTCATTTTGGGAATTCTGTTTTTGGTTTGGGCTTTCAGGGTATATTCTTCCTTTTCGCCGTATCGGGCGCCTGATGAAACAAAATTTTATTATCTTCAATCGGGGAATAATTACCGTCTCATGGCATTAGATACGGATTCTACCCTGTGGGATTATCAAACGTACTATGACCCGCAAGCGCAGGCCATGGCCGCATCCAGAGCTTGCTTTCTCCTGTCCGGCGAGACCGGGCGGCATTTGTTTGGCTCTTATTATTTGCTCGGGGATTCCTGGTTCTCCGCCCGAAAAGCTCCCTATGATACCAAGCCCTATCATTTGAATTGAACCTTTGTTGATTATCGTTTTTTCAACGTCACGAATCCAAGTTATTTTTCAGACGGCCAGAAATTTACCGATGATATTTATCTTTCCGATGAATATTTCATTCGGCAAGATGAAATTTTTCAGAGAATCGAAGCTGACGAAATACCGAAAGAGCTAGTCCTTCCTTTAATCAAGCTAGAATAGCTTCACCGGGTTACGCGATTTGCTTCATTTCGCGTTATTGCTGCCATAGCTTTGTGAAACTGCCGGGGAAAATCGCTCGGTATGCAGTATATTGAAAATAGGAGCAAAAGTTCTTTACCGGAAAATTCTTTTTAAGTTTTACACTGCTTCATCTATATAAAAATTCCGCCGGAAGTCTCCCTCTGGCGGAATCTTTTTTGCAACTTACCGCGCAAGCCGATAAATCGCCAGCGCGTCTTCTTCGTGAATGGGGTAGTAGTTGCCCAGATGGCCGCCGCCCATCGTAACGGCCCGGTGGGCCATGCGGTCGAAGTTTTCTTCGCCGATGCCGCTTTCGTGCAGGGTGGTGGGCAGTCCCAGAGAACGATAGAAGCGTTCCAGCAGGGCAATGCCTTCCGAAGCAATGGCTTCGTCCGAACCAAAATCTTCCGAAACGTCAAAGACACGAACGGCAAACTGGCGCAGCTTGGAGACGCAGCCCTTGGAGAGAACGTATTTCATCCATGCGGGGAAAACGATGGCCAGACCCGCACCGTGGGCGATGTCATAAAGGGCGCTCAGCTCGTGCTCCAAACGGTGACTGGCCCAGTCGGTGACGCGGCCTGTACCCAGCAGACCGTTGTGCGCCAGCGCGGCCGCCCACATGATCTCGGCCCGCGCATCGTAATTTTCCGGCTGCGTCAACGCAATAGGGGCGTTGTGGATGACGGTTTTCAGTGCGCCTTCGGTCATGCGGTCGATCAGCTCCACATGCTGCGTGTTGGTGAAATAGCGCTCCATCATGTGTGCCATGATGTCCACCGCGCCGCAGGCCGTCTGGAAAGGGGGCAGGGAGTAGGTGTACTCCGGGTTGAGAATGGAAAATTTGGGGTAGTTGAGCGGCGTGTTGCGGCCCCGTTTGCACAGGTCGCTTTCCCGGGTGATGACGCTGGAATCACTCATTTCACTGCCCGCAGCGGGGATCGTGACGATAACGCCCAGCGGCAGGACGCGGTCGTTTTTGCACGTGCCGTCGAACAGATCCCATGGGTCGCCATCGTAGCAGGCGGCGTTGGCAATGGCCTTGGCCGTGTCGATGACGCTGCCGCCGCCCACGGCCAGCAGGAAGTCGATGCTGTTCTCTTTGCCGATGCGGATGCCCTCGTAGACCTTGTCGAGG